>ERZ1463035.52-NODE-52-length-23592-cov-12.612950_pt1 | contig 23592 bp, 19 predicted proteins | sample MGYA00564486_ERZ1463035 | MGnify/ENA primary metagenome ERZ1463035 (study PRJEB39244, sample SAMEA3635149) | Helicobacter pylori | study: EMG produced TPA metagenomics assembly of PRJEB11511 data set (Assembly of a 5300-year-old Helicobacter pylori... | reverse complement strand
CAGTTAAAAAAATAATAAAAATAATAGGTAAAGACGTAAAAATTATTTGTGATGATGAGAGATTAAGACCAACCAACAGTGAAGTTAATAGATTATGGGCTGATAATACTAAAATAAAAGAATTAACAGGCTGGAAGCCAAATTACACCATAGATGCAGGCCTAGAGGCAACAGTAGAGTGGATAAAAAATAATATGCAGTATTTTAAAACAGACATATACAATGTTTAACAAAAGAATAACGTTTAAAAAAATAGGAGGGTTTTATTATGATACCTTTATGTATACCAGAGATAAGAGGCAATGAACTAAAATACATAAAAGACTGTATAAATACTAATTGGGTATCTTCAGTAGGAAGTTACGTTAATTTATTTGAAGATAAATTTAGTGAATATGTTAGTAGCAAAAGTGCTGTAGTTACAATGAATGGTACTGCTGCACTTCAACTTGCATTGCTAACACTTGGAATAGGAGCTGGTGACGAGGTTATAGTTCCATCACTTACATTTATATCTCCAGTTAATACTATAAAATACGTAGGCGCAGAGCCTGTATTTGTAGATGTATGCCGTGATACATTTGTTATGGATACTTCTAAAATAGAAGAATTAATAACACCTAAAACAAAGGCTATAATGCCAGTACATATTTATGGTCATCCTGTAGACATGAGTAAAGTAATGCAAATAGCGAAAAAACATAATCTGTTTGTTATAGAAGATGCAACAGAGGCATTAGGTTCTACTTGTAATACTAAAATGGTAGGAACAATTGGTGATATAGGTTGTTTTAGTTTCAATGGTAATAAACTTATAACTACTGGAGCAGGTGGAATGCTTGTAACTAACAATTTAGAGTACGCTAATAGGGCAAAATTTTTATCTACTCAAACAAAAGTAGTTACTGAGAATAAAGCATTTTATCATTCCGAAATAGGATATAATATGAGAATGCCAAACCTTTTAGCTGCATTTGGAGTAGCACAGCTTGAGAATGTTAAAGAATATCTAAAAATTAAAAGAGAAAATGCAGTGTATTATAACCAGCTTCTAGGTGAAATTAAAGGAATTACATTACCAACAGAAAAAGTAAATGTAAAAAATTGTTACTGGCTATATTCAATATTAGTTGAAGACGAATACGGTATAACTCGTGATGAACTTATACAAAAATTAAATGCAGGAAAAATAGAGGCACGACCTTTCTTTATGCCTATTCATGGTATGCCACCATATAAGGGAAGTAGACATGGTGATTTAACTGTTACTAATGAGTTATATGCAAGAGGTATAAATCTTCCGAGTTCTGTGGGGCTTAAGAAAGAGGATATTAAAGTTGTATGCGAACTAATAAAAAACTCCAAGAAATAACTTTGTTATTTCTTGCGTTTTTAATGATATCTCAAGGGAAATCATTAATTAGACCACTTTAGTGGGTTTTTTAGTTGCATAGGTATGCTTAAAGTGGATAGGAGAAGAATATGAATATAGATTTTATTAAGAAACTATACCAAAATAGATTGGTTAAAAGTGGGATATGGTTTACTATAGGAACATTTTTTGTTCAAGGCATTTCGTTTATAACCATGCCTATTTTTACACGTATGCTTGGGACTAGTGGTTTTGGAATAGTTAATGTATACACTACATGGCTTTCCGTTTTTACGACCATAATTACATTAGGACTCTTGGCTACAGTTAATAATGCAAAAGTGGATTTTAAAGAAAGATATGATGAGTTTGCATCCTCTATACTTTTTTTAGCTACATTGCTTGCTATTTTATGGTTTATAATATCATTTATCTTTAAAAAGCAAATAGGTAAAATAATTGATTTAAATTCTATATTAGTTATGTGTCTTATCATTCAAAGTTTTTTTGGATTTGTTGTGGATTTTTCTAATGCAAAATTAAATGCTGAATATAAATATAAAAAATATTTACTTATATCAATAAGTAGTGCTATTTTAAACACAATTTTAGCTATAATTCTTATATATAATTTTAAAACAGATAAATATTATGGGAGAATTGGTTCTTTACTTATTGTTGCTATACTTTATGGAACAGTTTTATACATAATCGCAATGAGAAAAGGAAAAACGTTAATTAATTTTAAATACTGGAAATATGCTTTAATATTATCGATACCAGCAATTGTACATCTTTTATCAGGGGTAATATTGCAGTCTGTGGATACAGTAATGATAAATAGTTTGTTAGGAGCAAGTGCTGCAGGAATATATAGTTTTGCATATAAAATAGGAATGATAATGTACATTGTATGGCTTGCTTGTAACAAAGCTTGGGTTCCGTGGTTTTATGAAAACATGAAAGAAAAAAATTATGATGATATAAGATTAAAAATTAAATATTATATTATGATATTTTCTGTCATGGGATTTGTATTAATATTTATATCACCTGAAATAGGAAAGTTAATGGGAACAAGTGATTTTTACAAAGGACTAGATTATGTGCCATTAATAATGGTAGGATATTATTTTCAATTTTTATACAGTATACCAGCGAACCTTGAGTTTTATACTAAAAACACAAAACTACTTTCACTTGGAACGCTTATTGCAGCTTTAACAAATGTCGTATTAAATTATATTTTAATTCCAAGGTATGGAGCAGTTGCAGCTACTTGGACAACAATAATAGCATACGTTATACTGTTTTTATATCATTACTTTATATCCTTACGTATATTTGATGTAAGAATATATACTTTTAAGCCATTTGCATATGGTATTATATCAATAGTATTAAGTAGTATAATATTTTTTATAGTGAAAAATAATTTAATTTTGAGATATGGAATATTGCTAGTAATATTAATTGCATTAGGTTATCAGATCCAAAAGATTAGTAAAAAATCAATGCAAAAATAAATGGAAAGAGTAGGATGAATTTTAATGGTTAAATTAATATATACTGCACAAAAAAAAGAATTAATAATGAATGGTGAGGTTATCGATTTATTTGAATATATAGGGAATCTAAAAATAGAAGATGAAGCCTTCAAATATTTAACTTACTTAGAAAATCAAAAGGTTAATGGGTTAAAACTTGAAGAATTATATTTATACGATAATATCCCATTATATGTTTTCGATAGACCTACTATATATAGAAAGTTGAATGGTTTGATTTTTTGTATTATGGTGATAAGAAATATCAAGGAAAAAATTAACGAAGTAGTAGAAGTCCAAACGGATGATGAAGTTATGAAAAAGGTTTGCGATGATGTATTTAACATTAAATGTAATATAATATATAGTGAAAAAAATATTCGGCCTATAAATAAAGTCAAATTAGTTAGAAGATTTATAAGAGGAATAGGGAATTATTGCAAATTTTTGTTTGGTAATTCGCTTTTCAATAAAAATCATTTTAAAGATCCATTTTTAGTAGTATCACATGCTTCAGATTTAAATCCTGTTAAAGGCAATAAAAATGGCTATTACGATACTCAACTAGGACAAGTTATGTATAAATTAAAAGATAATTATAATATAATAAATTTTCAACAATTAAATAACAAATATATTATAGATAAGACTTTAAATTATCATGAAAATTTTGTACCCTTTGAATTATTTATTTTCTTTAAAAGACTTAAATCTAAAAAATATGTAAATAATAGTTTAATAGTAGATAATTTAGTGTATGTTAATAAATTGGATTTTCATTTCAATCAACTAGATCTTAAAAATGTTATGATCAATTATGTAATGAAAAATTTAAAAGAGAATTATTATTCATATTTATATGAGTTGGTAGCAGCAGAAAAATTTATTGAAAAATTTAAGATAAAAAAATGTTTAGTAGTTGGAGAAGGAGATAGAGGTCGATGTTTTATAGCTGCAGGCAATAGGTGTGAAATAGATACCTATGCTGTTCAACATGGAATAATAAATGAAACATCCTCTACTTATATAATTAATTCTAAATATAAAGAGGTTATAGTTCCTAAACATACATTTGTGTGGGGACAAAACTATAAAAATTTATTGATAGCTCATACAAATGTATATAATAAGGATAATATTAGTGTTGTTGGGCAAGTAAGAACAGACACCTTAGTTCAAAAGGGATATTTAAAACCCAGTAAAAGAAGTGGGATTCTAAAAATAGTTTATGCAACACAATATTTTAGGGATTTACTAGAACCTGCTACTATAATGTTATTTAGGGCACTAAATTTAATGAAGGAAGATTATGAATTAATAATAAAACTTCATCCCGCTGATTTAAACTTCGAGTTTTATGAATCTATGGTGGAAAAATTCCATATAAAAAACTGTAAAATCATGAAAGATGGAGATTTGTATGAATTAATTAAATGGAGTGACCTCATAATAAGTGTACATTCAACAGTGGTTGTAGAAGCTGCGCTTATGAATAAGCCATCTATTTGTATAATTCTTCCTAAATATAACGATGCAGGTAATTTTGTTAAGGATGGAGTTTCATTTGGTGTTAAGGATGAAAATAAACTTCTGGAATATATGGTAAAAATAAATTTAAATGATATAACATTGAATAATAACATGAAGAAATATATTACTGAAAATTTTTATAAGCTAGATGGAAAGGTAACAGAGAGGATAATAGGTATTATAGAAAATCCTAATGTGAGTGTAAACCAGATATCTAAAAATGGTGATTTATAATTAATTTTCTAATACTATTGTTTGTAATTAAATAGTATAGAAAATAGGAGGAAAGCTATGGTGAAAATTTGTTTTTTAGCAGATGCACAAAGTATACATACTAGAAAATGGGTTCAATATTTCTCTAGCATTTACAATGAAATTCATATAATTTCTATGAGAAAAGCGGATTATGTTTATGAAAGTAATGTATATGTGCATGTACTAAGAAATATATCTAAAAATAAATTAAGTTATTTTTTATTAATTAAAGATATTAAAAAACTAGTAAATGAAATTAGTCCTGACATATTGCATAGTCATTATGCTACTAGTTACGGACTCTATGGAAGAATGTGCAATTTTCATCCATTTATAATTTCTGTATGGGGTAGTGATATATATGAGTTTCCAAAAGGTAACATTGTTAAAAAATTGTTACTTAAGTACATATTGAAAGGGGCAGACAAAGTCTGTTCAACAAGTTATAATATGGCAGAAGAAACAAAGAAATATTATAAGAAAGACATTATAATAACCCCATTTGGTGTTGACATAGGTAAATTTAAATGTTACACACCAATATTAAGCAGCAATGATATTACAATAGGGGTTATTAAGGGATTAGAAAAAGTATATGGAATAGATTATCTTATTGAAGGTTTTTCAAAGGTTATACGTGAATACAAAGGTAGCAAAGAACTAAAGCTTTTAATTGTTGGAGACGGTACACAAAAAATTAAATTAGATTCATTAGTAAATGAACTAGGTATTAATTCTAATGTTACCTTTATAGGAAGAATAGATAATGATAAAGTACCTAAATATATAAATATGATGGATATAGTATGTCTACCTTCGTTAAGTGAGAGTTTTGGGGTTTCAGCTGTTGAGGCGTGTGCATGTGGAAGGCCAATAATAGCTACTAACGTAGGTGGATTAAAAGAAATAATTTTTGATGATTATAATGGTTTTATAATAAAGGAAAAAAGCAGTGAAGATATAAAAATAAAAATCATCAAAATGATTCAAGATGAAAAAAAGATGATGGAATTTTCAAAAAATGCAAGAAAATTAGTTGTTGAGAAGTATAGTTGGGCTAACAACGCAAAACTTATGGATAATTTATATAAAAAATTGGTATAGTGGTGATATTTTATGAGACCATAGCATTTATATATTTTTAAGGGAGTATTTTGTTTTATTGTGGTATGATTCCATAATTTAAAAATACGAGAAAACTATTCAGGAGGATGAAAATGAAATTAACAAAAGAGCTTCAAGCTTATTTTAATTATTTAAAAAAATACATTTATATAATTTTAGGATTATATACAATTATAGAAATAGGACTATTTATAAAAATCGGTACATCCAATATACTTATGTTCCTCAGTAGCATATTTGTGACCTTATTTATAATTTGTAGTTTGATTTTGATGTTTAAGAATTTTATTATAGCAAGTAAAATTTACGCTATATCAATGCCTATAATACCAATGGTACTTTATATTATGCATAGGCTAAATCTAGCTGAGGTAGGTCAAGTAGTATATATAGTTTATTTTGTAGTTTATTTAATTATGATGATTTTTGAAAATAAAAAAGGTGAATTTGATTTTTCAAGACTTACGCGTAAACATAAAAAGATAAGTATACTTTATGGTATATTGTTAATACTTGCAGTGATATCTTCTATAAGGAGTATACATGTATTGGAAGCATCTAAACTAGTGCTACTTAGTATGGTTACAATGATGACTTATAGCATAGGTATGCTTTGTTATAAGGAAAATAATAAAGACCTTTATAAAGACATATTGCTTTATTTATGTATAGGAGTTACATTATCATCAATACCAGACATAATTGTTACAGTATATAATTTGATTGTTAGAGGCAATAATCAGCATCTTTACGGAGTACTTGGTAGCAATTTTATGCTTGGTTATACAATAATGGTAATGCCATTTATATTATTATATGCTACAAACAAAGGATTATCGGGAAGCCATAATAAAATATATAAATTATTATTATTAATACAAATAATTAATTTTGCTACTCAAAAATCTAGAGGTATACTTTTAACATTAGCAATTTGTTTTTTGTTTTCTATTATAATTGATAAAAAGAATTGGAAAAAGTATGTTCTAATTTCTATAGTTGTATTTTCTTGTATGACTTATAATGTTATGCATAGATGGGATGTTGAAAATATTGTAGACGGCATAAATATAACTACTCCAGGAGGAATTGCCACTAGTAACGCAAAAATATGGGATAGATTGATCAATCAAGCTAAAGATAGAAGACCTATATGGGCATTAGCTTTTGGAATGATTAAAGATCATTTGTATTTTGGTGTGGGGCCTGGACATTTTAAATATTACTATTTACAATATGGCGGTAATCCTAAAAAAATGTATATAGATGCCCATAATATTATTCTTGATTTAATGACAGAATTTGGGTTTGTATTTACAATTACATTTATGTTAGGTTGGTTTGGTGGTTTATTAAAGTCAGTATTGGATATAGTTAAGAATAGAAATAAAAACTTTAAAGAGTTTAAATGGCCTGGAATTATTGGAATTACTTGTCTATTAATTTATGGAAACATTACAGGGCAATCGTTTATGTCTTCAGCAAATCCGTTAAGTGTAGCACCTGCTTTTGTTTTTACTGTTGTAATGATATTAATGATATATTCAGAAGGAAAATCTATTAATTAAGGGATAACATGTGTGAGGAGTAATAATGAAAAACATATTGATTGTAGCTTATTTTTATCCGCCACTTGGTGGTGCAGGAGTTCAGAGAACATTAAAGTTTGCTAAGTTTCTAAAAAAGAACGGATATAATGTATTTGTGCTTACTGTAAATAATGAAAAAGGAACTATAAAAGATGAATCTTTAAAACTTGAATCAACTGATGGGATAAAAGTATTTAGGGCATTGCAAAAAGAAAATTTTATTGTTAATTATATTCTTAATAGAAAAGTTACTGATGTTAAATTTGATAAAAATGATAATAAACAAAACATCACAAAACAGATAGCTAATAGCGCATTAAAATCTAATATTAAGAGAGTAACAAAAAAAATCTTGTTAAATATATATAGAAATATGTATATACCAGATGATAAAATATCGTGGAAAAAAGATGCTGTGGATGTAGGAATTAAAATAATTAAAGAAGAAAAAATTGATATAATATATTCTACGTCTGCGCCATATACTGGTCATTTAATTGCATATGAATTGAAAGAAAAGTATAATTTACCATGGATTGCAGACTTTCGAGATCAGTGGGTAGCAAATCCGTTTGTAGCTTATTCATCATACGCTAAAAGAAAAAATGGAAATATGGAGAAAATGGTAATAAAAAAGGCGGATACTGTAATATCTGTAAGTAAGCCTATAATAGATGATTTTATATATAGATATAAATATGAGGCAGCTGATAAATTTAAGGTTATTACTAATGGATATGATGAGGAAGATTTTGATGATTTTAACATGAACTTGGTGGCAAACAAATATATTATAACCCACAACGGTACGTTATATGGGAAAAGATCACCGAAAAATTTTTTAATAGCTATGGATAAGCTCATAGCTGTTAAAAAAATAAATCAAGAGGAGCTTGTAATTAGATTTGTGGGGCAAATAGGAAAAGATGCTCAAAAGGATATTGAATTTTTTATTTCTAAATACGATAATATTATTGAATTTATATCATATTTGCCACATAAAGAAAGCTTGAAAAAATTAGAAGAGTCATCAGCGACACTTTTAATTATTGAAGGTGGAGTGGGTAGTGAGGGTATATATACAGGAAAGCTTTTTGAATACATAAGGAGCGGACGCGATATCATCGGTATTGTGCCAGCAGGTGTTGCTAGAGATTTAATACTAAGTACTAATACTGGTTTTTGTTGTCATCCTGACAAGATAGAAGAGATTGAAGTGGTGATATACAAATCCTATAGGATTTGGAAAGGTGCGGAGAAAAAGCTAGATGTACACTGGGAAAAAGTTAAGAGATACAGTAGAGAAAATCTAACTCGAGATTTAATGGGTGTTATTGAAAGCTTGTAAAAATGTTGTGGAAGGAAGTGTAGATTCTAATTTTATCGGAGAATATTTCGTTAAAATTTAGAAACATATATGAAAATATTAACAGTAGTAGGAGCAAGACCACAGTTTATAAAAGCAGCAGCAGTATCAAATGTTATCAGAAAAGAGCATGAGGAAATTTTAGTTCATACAGGACAGCATTATGATGAAAACATGTCAAAAATTTTTTTTGAGGAACTTAAAATACCAAAACCAGATTATAATTTAGGAGTAGGTTCAGGTGGACATGGCAAGCAAACAGGAACTATGTTGATAGAACTTGAAGAACTTTATGAAAAAGAAAAACCAGATATGGTTTTGGTTTATGGAGACACCAATTCAACTTTAGCAGGTGCACTTTGTGCAAGTAAATTACTTATTCCAGTAGCTCATATAGAAGCAGGACTTAGAAGCTTTAATATGAATATGCCGGAAGAACAAAATAGAATTTTAACAGATCATATATCAAAATATCTATTTGTACCTACGACTTCAGCTGTTAAAAACCTAAGTAACGAAGGAATTACGAGTGGTGTTTATAATGTTGGAGATGTAATGTATGATGCAACACTTGATTTTTTAAAACTTTCAAAAGAAAAATCAAAGATTATGAAAGAACTTAATTTAAAGCAGGAAGAATTTATATTAGCAACTATACATAGAGCTGAAAATACTAATGATATAAATAAATTAAAAAACATAATTGAAGCATTAAATGAAAGTGGTCAGCAAATAATATTGCCATTACATCCGAGGACCAAGAAGTATATGGATGATTATAATCTATCGTTTAACAGTAACGTCAAAATTATAGATCCAGTTGGATACTTAGAGATGATAAGTTTAGAAATGTACTGTAGAAAGATTATTACAGATAGCGGTGGCGTTCAAAAGGAGGCCTTCTTCATGAATAAGCCTTGTATAACTATCAGAGATGAAACAGAATGGATAGAAACAGTAGAAAATGGTTGGAATATTGTTGTTGGTACTGATAAGGCTAAGATATTAGATGGCATATTAAATTTTGTTCCAAATAAAGCTAGACAAAACATTTTTGGCGATGGTCATGCTGCAGAAAAAATTCTGAAAATTTTAAACAAATAGTAGAGGTGAAAAAATGCGTATTTTATTTTTAACACAATATTGCCCACCGGAAGTTGGTGCACCTCAAAATAGAATTTTTGAGTTTGCTAAAAAATTAAAAGAATTTGGTCATGAAGTTACGATATTAACAGCTCTACCAAACTACCCTAGAGGAGAAATTTTTGAAGAATATAAAGGTAAAAAAGTAGTAATAGAAGAAATTGAGGGTATAAAGATAGTTAGAACCGCTATTTATGCTACAAAATCTAATCAGTTTACTAAAAGATTAAGAAATTATTTATCATTTACTTTTTCTTCAGTTTTTAGAGGTGCTAAGCATATAGATAAACAGGATGTAATAATAACGGAATCACCACCATTGTTCCTTGGATTTTCAGGGTTTGTATTAGCTAAGATTAAAGGAGCCAAATTTATTTTTAATATATCTGATTTATGGCCAGAGTCAGCTATAAAATTAGGTGTGTTACACAATAAATTATTTATAAAAATGTCTGTGTGGCTCGAAGAATTCTGTTATAGAAGGGCTGCAGCTGTTACATGTCAAACACAAGGAATAGTTGATGACATAGTTAACAGAGGGTTTGATAAAAATAAAATACACCTTTTAACTAATGGAGTAGACACAAACCTATTTAAAAAAGAAAATCGAGATGATAGTTTTAGATGTGAAATAGGCATAGAGAATAAATTTGCATTATGTTATGCAGGAATTCATGGAATTGCACAAGGGTTACAAGTTATAATAGAGGCAGCAGAGATAGTTAAAGATGAAAAGAATATTCAATTTATTTTTGTGGGTGATGGTCCGGAAAAACAAGATCTTATAAATTTGACTAAAGACAAGGGCCTTAAAAATGTTACATTTTTACCTCTTCAACCCAAAGCAAATATGCCTAAAATAGTAGCGTCTATGGATGCTGCAATAATTCCTTTAAGAAAATTAGAGCTATTTAAAGGTGCTTTACCTTCAAAAATGTTCGAGACCTTAGCTTCAGAAATACCAATTATTTTGCCTGTAGAGGGTGAAGCTTCAAAGCTAATAAATAGTGCAAATGCTGGAATAGTTGTAGAACCTGAAAATTCAAAAGAAATTGCAGAAGCTGTATTAAAGTTATATAATAATATAGAACTTAGAAACAGTTTTGGCGAAAATGGAAGAGCTTATGTTATGGAAAACTATGCGAGAGAAAATATAACAAGAAAATTAGAAAAAATATTGATGAATTTATAGAAATCATAATATGTAATCCGTCCCTCACTTACAAATTAAAGATTTTTTTGAAAGTGAGGGACGGATTATGTAAAAATAATATTATTATTGTATAAAGAGGTGTAGTAAATGAAAGCTAAGTATAGTATTTTATATTGTTTAATGTGTGCTTACATAGTAATAATGCCACTAATTCAGGAGGGAACAAATTTTAAAGGAATACCTGTGAGTGATATTTTACTCGGTATAGTTGTATTTACATATTTCGTAAAGTTAATTATTGAGAAGGCTACGCGTGAAAGATTTCTTTATGGCATTAGAGATTTATTTAATAGTACATTGAGTATTTGTATATTAATATTACTTGGAATAATGTTATTATCCACTTTCTATGCATTAGAAAAGAAACTTGCATTAGCCGAAAGTGCAAGATTTTCAACTTATGTATTTATATTTTTTGTAATTAAATATGAATTCAACACATCCAAGTTAGTGAAGAATTTATTAAAATGCTATATATTTACAGCAGTAATTTTGAGCATTTTTGGTATAATCCAATATTTTACAAAAATTGGATTAGATAAAAAATTTGTAGAAAAGTATTCTTCAGGATATAGTGTGGTTAAAATTGCAGGAACAATGTTTAATCCTAACGCTTATTCTGCCTTTCTTATTCTAATTATATTTCCAGTGGTAATGCTTACAATATATGAAAAAAATAAAAAGATTAAGAGTATGTATGGGATAATATCAATTTTATTATTTGCGAATATAATTATGACATATTCTAGAAATGCGCAATTAGGAGTTTGTTTAGGTGCAGTGGTATTATGCGTGATTTATAGTTATAAATTAATTATAGCTTTTGGTAGTATAGGGATTTTAACTTTATTTATGCCATCTGTATTTGATAGAGTTAAGGATTTAACAAATGTTTCACAAAATGCATCTAGAGTAAAATTGTGGAAAACTGCAATGATGATGATTAAAGAACATCCAATTTTAGGAGTAGGTAATGGTAATTTTATTAGTCGATATAATGAATATGTAAGTAAATATAAGGGACTAAGTTATAATGCTTACAAGAGATATCCTGCTCATAATTCTTATTTGAAGATCGAGAGTGAATTGGGTATAGTAGGAATAGTATCTTTTTTAGCAGTTTTAGTAACATCACTTTTTAGAGTGAAAAAACTATTTATTACAACAGATGATAAATTTATAAAAGCCTTTTATATGGGTGCATTTGCATCAATGATAGCATTTTTCTTTATGAATATATCAGACAATCTATTTTTTGTACCTATGGCTACTACATATTTTTGGTTGCTAATAGCGACAGCAGAAAGTTTATTAAATTCATCAGAAATTAATTAAAATAAACATTATCAAAGAAACTACAAATGTAAAAGTGTTTAAATGGTTATGAGAAAGTAGGGGTAAGGTGTGAATAAAAGTAAAATGATAACTATAGACAAGAGTACACATATTGAGAATAAGAAATTCCAATTTGTAATTAAGCGGTTAATGGATATTGTATTATCTTTTATTGGGATAATTATATTGTCACCAATATATTTAATTATCATTCTTGCTATTAAAACAGATTCAAAAGGTGCAACTATATTTAAGCAAGTTAGAGTTGGAAAAAATGGAGAAAAGTTTACTATTTATAAATTTAGAACTATGATAATTCAAGCTGAGAGTAAAAGGCAACTTAACATTAATCCAGATGATCTTGAAAATTTTGTGTTTCAAAGTAAGTTAGATAGTAGGGTAACTAAGGTGGGTAATTTTTTGAGACGTAATAGTTTAGATGAGATACCTCAACTTTTTAATGTTTTATTTGGCAATATGAGTCTTGTAGGACCTAGACCTGAAATACCAGAAGTGGTTAAATATTATCCTAAAAGTTATTATCAAAGACTTCTAGTTTTGCCAGGAATAACTGGACTTGCACAGATTAGTGGTAGAGGTGAAATTGAACTAGGAAAAACGGTTACCTATGATCTTAACTATATTAAAGATTTTTCAGTTTTTTTAGATATAAAAATAATATTATTAACACTGGTGTCTGTATTTAAGAAAGATGGTGCTTACTAGTATTAAAGTGACTTAATATGAGATCTGCTATAGGCAGGTTGCTTGGAGGAATTTATGATAACAAAAATTTTGCAATATAAAATTTTCAATGATAATATGGGAGAATTATTTAAATGTATAGACAATTTTGAAAAAGTACATATTATTTCAGGAAATCCAGAAGTTCTCCTTAGTGGACTTAAGAATACTGTTTTGCTTGAAAATTTTACAAGTGAAAATTCAATTATTATTCCAGATGGGATTGGAACAGTAATATGCTCAAAAATTGTAGGAAATCCTGTTAAGGAAAAACTTGCGGGTGTAGAAGTCATGGATAATATAGTGAAAAAATGTGAAAAAGATAATAAAGGTATATATCTATTAGGATCAACAAAAGAAACAGTTGATATGTGTAATATAAAGTTAAGAACTAAGTATCACAAATTGAATATACTTGGTAGTCATGATGGATATTTTGAATTAGATAATTGTGAAGAAGTATTAAAAGAAATACAATTAGTAAATCCTAAAGTATTATTTGTTGCAATGGGATGTCCAAGGCAAGAGTTATTTATAGCAAAATATATGGATAGACTTCCTTGTGAAATATATATGGGTGTTGGGGGAAGTTTTGATATTATTGCGGGTAATGTTAAACGTGCACCTAAATGGATGATAAAAATAGGCATGGAATGGTTATACCGAGTTATAAAGGAGCCATTTAGAATTAAGAGGTTAGCATCTATACCTAAATTCATCATAATGGTAATTAAATATAACAACAAAAAAGAGTAATTATTCTTTGTTTTAGATAAATAATGGGAGGGATAAATATTAAAATATTACATATTATATCAGGTAATGATAATGGTGGTGGTGGGAAACACGTATTAAATATATGTGACAAATCAAACAAAAAATTTGAAAATATAATTGGTCTTCTAGGTGAGGGTCCATTATACTTGAAAGCTAAGGAATTGGGAGTTAGTTATAAACTTTTTAGTAAGAAACTTTACAATATAGAACTTGTAAAGTTTATAAATCAAAATTCAATAAGTATAGTTAATTTCCATGGAGCAAAACCCTTTCTAGTACATTTAATTTTAAAAAATAAATTAAATGTACCAACGGTAGCAGTAGTTCATAGTGATTTTAGATATGATTTTCTTAATAATAAGTTGAAATATTTTATATTTACACCCTTAAGCATTAGGGGTTTAAAGAGTTTTGATAATTATATTTGCGTATCAAATAATTTGAAGACTTTACTCGAAGATAAGGGAATAAAAGGAAAAATTTCAGTTGTAAACAATGGTATAGATATAAAAAGTTGTATTATTGGAACTTCTGCGAAAGATATAAAGAATAGTTTAAAAATAAAAGATAATGAGTTTATATATGTTATGGTTGCAAGATTACATCCCATAAAAAACCATAGAGAAGTTATTTTAGCTTTTGGGAAATTAATTCTTGAATTTAATGATATGAAATTATTACTAGTTGGTGGTGGAGAGCTTCAATTAGAACTAGAAAGTTTAATTATTAAGTTAAAATTAGAAAATAGTGTTATTATGGTAGGAAATGTTTCTAATCCGCTAGACTATTTAAATGCATCTAATATAAGTATTTTAGCTTCATTAAGTGAGGGTGGAGCACCACCGTTAACGGTTTTAGAATCAGGAATTGTAAAAAAACCATTGATTTATACGCAAGTAGGTGATCTTGAGTGTATATTAGATGAAAATAGTGGATATAAAATAACAGATAAAGATAATACACATATTTATATGGCTATGAGAGCGGCATATTTAGATAAGAGTTATTTAAATGTAAAAGGAAAAAGTTTATATAATATAGTTATTAATAATTTCACTATAGAAAATTTTTGGGAAAAATATTATGAAATTTATAAAAATATGTTAGAAAAATAATTACATTATTTATTCAACTATTACACATACTAAATTTAAAGGGAGTGTGTTATATGGAATTTTATGATGTAGTTGAAAATAGAAAAAGTATTAAGAAATTTAAAGATACACAAGTAAATGCAGAAAAATTAGCTAGAATGATTAATGCAGCTATGATGTCACCATCATGGAAAAATAAGACTTCTTATAAATTTATATTAGTTGATGATAAAAAGGAGCTTATGCAAATTTCAAAAGCTATAATTAACAAGGATAATTTAGCAGCACAATCAATAATTGACGCCCCTATGACAGCAGTGGTAGTTGCAGATCCAGCTGCTTCAGGCGAAGTAGAAAACAAAGAGTACTATTTAGTAGATAGTGCAATAGCTATGGAACATTTTGTTTTAGCAGCTACTAATGAAGGGTATGGAACTTGTTGGATTGCTGCAATTGATGAGGATATTATCAAAAAAACATTATCGATTCCACAAAATTATAAGGTAGTTGCTATAACTCCAATTGGTGAAATAGCTGAGAGTAAAGAACATTACGATAAAAAAGATGTAAAAGATTTTGTTTTTTCAAACACTTGGGATAATGCATATACTAAAAACAATAAATAAATTGTAAAAGGATAATTTATGTTAATACCCTATGATGTATTTGTGATCATAGGGTATTTTTTAGTTAAAACAAAGTAAATAACAAGTTTATATATTATCTTTTTATTATAATGTTAGATTGATGTTATACACCTATTTTTGTAAAGTTTTATTTAATTGATGAAATTATAAGATAAAGATGGTACAATTTTAATAGTTATGTTATTGCTATTTATTTTTATTTTGTATATATGAAAACGAGGAGGAATACAATGGAGAAAACAAAAGGAATTCTATATATCATTTTGTCAGCTAGTGCTTTTGGAATTATGCCAATACTTGCGAAACTCTCATATAGAGGAGGATCAAACACATACAGTACACTATTCCTTAGGTTTTTATTTGCAGCTATTATGCTTTTATATTATTTGAAAACAAAAGGCATATCTATGAAATTAACTAAAAAACAGGCCATTTTAATAATAATTATTGGGGTATTTGGTTTTACACTTGCAACTTCCAGTTTGTATCTGTCATATAATTACATAAGTGTTGGAATGTCAAGCATGATTTTTTATATTTATCCATCTATCGTTACAATACTCGCATACGTTGTATATAAAGAAAAAATATATTCTAGAAAAACAATTTCTTTGATTATATCTTTAATGGGTATTTATATTTTAATTGATAAGGCGAGTGTTAGTTTTAACATAAAAGGAATAATATTAGCATTAATAGCTGCAGTATTATATTCATTATATGTTTTAGGTGCATCTCACAAAGAATTTAAGAGTATTAATAGTTATGTTTTAACCTTTTATATTTCATGTGCATCTGCAATAGTGATGTTTATAGCTGCTAAAAGTACTAATAATTTTAACATTCATATTTCTTTTTATGCACTTGTAGCAATTTTACTTATAGCATTTATATCTACGGTGGTAGCTTTAATGGCATTTTTAGAAGGGGTTAGATTAATAGGACCCTCGAAAGCTTCAATTCTAAGTACTATTGAGCCTATAGTTAGTTTAATACTAGGAATAATAATCTTAGGAGAGCCTATTTCATCTAGAATTATAATTGGCAGTATAATGATTGTTTTGTCTGTTGTAATATTAACAAAGAAATAATCAGAGATTTAGACCTTTTGATACCCTTTTTCCAAATTCTTTGTTTGCTTTTATCAAGTGTACAAGCATTCTTTCTTGAATAGGTTTGATGGCGGCACTTAGTGATTCAACTATATTTGAAACTAAATGATCTTGTTCAATACTGCTTAAAGAGCAGTACCTTTCACCTGCTTGAACATAGTCATTTTTCTTGCTTATTGATTTCCGAACTTCGTAACCTTCAACATAAGTTTTTTCAGGAATTCCGTTTTCAAGTGCTTGCTTAGGAAGGCCATCTCCAAGTGAATTTGGGTAATAATTCGTACTGCCATGGTTTGGCATTATCTGCATGAAACCATCTTGTTGATTATTGTTAACAGGTACTTTTGGTCTGTTAATTGGTAACTCAAGGTAGTTAGTACCAAGGCGATATCTTTGGGTATCAGTATATGAAAATATTCTACCTTGAAGTATCTTGTCATTCGAGAAATCAATTCCAGGTACAATAGTAGCAGGACAAAATGCTGATTGCTCAACCTCTGCAAAAAAATTCTCTGGGTTTTTATTTAATACTATCTTTCCAACGGGCATCAATGGTATTATATCCTCTGGCCAAAGTTTTGTATCATCTAAAGGATCAAAATCAAATTTATCCTCATCCTCTATAGCAATCATCTGAACAAATAATTCATATTCAACTGTTTTACCGCTTGCAAGTGTATCAAAAAGATCGCGACTTGCAATGTCTGGGTCAATGCCTGCCAATCGTTTTGCTTCAGCACTATTTATAGATTGAATTCCACCAAGGGGTATCCAATGATATTTAACATATACAGCTTTTCCTTTTGCATTAACCCATTTGTATGTGTTAACACTAAACCCCTCTATAAATCTGTAGCTTTTGATTGTACCTATATCTGAGAATAAGTAGGTGAGCATATTGGTTGCCTCAGGTGTTAAAGATATATAATCCCAAAAACGACTGTTTGCAGAAGAATCACCTGGTATGTTAGAAACAGGATCAGGTTTTAAAGCATGAATTAAATCAGGAAATTTTATAGCATCTCTGATAAAAAACACGGGGATGTGATTTCCAACTAAATCATAATTTCCTTCATCAGTATAAAATTTTATAGAAAAACCTCTAACATCGCGGACTGTATCAGCAACTCCTTTTGATCCTACGACTATAGAAAATCTTACGAAAATTGGGGTTTCTTTTAATGGGTCTTCTAAAAAATCTGCTTTTGTATAATTAGCCATATTTTTATATGGCTTAAAATATCCATGAGCTCCTGCTCCTTTAGCATGAACTACTCTCTCGGGAATTCTTTCACGATCAAATTGAGCAGTTTTTTCTAGAAGAATATGATCTTTTATTAATACGGGGCCTCTTTCTCCAACACTTAATGAGTTTTGATCATCAGTTACAGGAGCACCCTGGTTTGTAGTTAGGTAATCTTTTTTCATATAAATCTCCTTTTTATAAATGTATTAGATTTCAGATGTGAAAATTTAAACATATATATATTACAATATGAATTAAAAATAAAATTATTCGTATATTGTATTTTAAAAAATCAAAATAAAATTATGACTTTTGCTTATTTTGGTAAAAATGCTATACAGACTGTAATGAAAAATGGTAATATTGTAATACAAAATTAATTCATAATAAATAGATTTAATTTAATTGACATTATGTTTATATAATATATTGACTTTTTGAAGGGAGAATAAAAAATGTTAGATCAAAAAACTGTAAGAGAGTTTATTAATGAATTGGGTTCAAATTCCCCTGTACCAGGAGGAGGAAGTGTTGCAGCACTTGCAGCATCTTTGGCTAGTGGATTAGGAGCTATGGTGTTTAATTTGACGATAGGTAAGAAGGTATACAATGAATATAGTGATGAGTACAAAATGCTTGTTTCTAAAACTCTAGATGAATGTCTTAAATATCAGAGTGAATTTTTAGAATTAATGAACAAAGATACTGAGGCCTTTTTAATTCTTATGTCAGCATTTAAACTCCCAAAGGAAAGTGATTACGATAAGAAAGTAAGAAGTTCTAAAATAAGAGAAGGATATATAGGTGCGTTAGAAGTTCCATTAAAGGTTGCAGAAGAAGCATATAAGATATATGAGTATATAATGGTAGCAGCTAAGTTAGGTAACAAAAATGCGATTTCTGATGCCGGGGTATCAGTTTTAATGCTTCAAGCATCTATTGAAAGTGCGATCTTAAATGTTAAGATAAATCTTTCTAGTCTTAAAGATGAACTTTATAAAGAAAAAGTTAAAAAACGTTGTTGTGAATTGGTTGAAAAAGGAAGAATAAAAAGGGATGAAATATTAACTATCGTTGATGAGAGTTTGTAGTTATATAATAGGATAAAACTAAATTTTAGTAATATAGGCGGGAGAAAATAAATGCTTGATTTATTAAAACAAGAAATACGTGAGTTATATAATATTATAATAAGTCCAATAGAAGACGTATACAAATTAACTGCTCTCAAAAATTACAAAATAAAATTGGGAGTATCAGGAAAGAAAAGTTTTGGTGATGATTATTATGAATTCATAAAAAACAATAAAGAAAAGGGGACAGTGTATACTCCAGAACCTATAACATCTTATATGATAGAAAATACTATAAAAGCAGCTCAGATAATAAATAATCCATATATAAGAATTGTTGACCCATCATGTGGAACAGGAAATATATTGATTTGTAGTTTTAAACTTCTAAAAAAATTATATAAGGATAATTTAAAATCTATTAATGAGAAAAATGGATTAATATTAAAAGAGCAAGAGATTGATGATCATATAATAAAATATAATTTGTTCGGATTTGATATTGATGATACAGCATTAAAAATTCTTACTATTGATTTATATGATTTAAGCAAGGGGTGCATAATAAAAAATATTTTCAATAATGATTTTTTAGTATATGAGAATAAATGTAAATATGATATTGTTATAGGGAATCCACCTTATGTGGGTAAAAAATTTATAAATAATGAGTATGCTTCATTTCTAAAAATAAGATATAAAAAAGTATATAGAGATAAAGGAGACTTATCATATTGTTTTTTTGAAAAAGCGTTAGATGACTTAAATGATGGTGGAAAGCTTACATTTATTACTTCAAGATATTTTATGGAATCACCTAGTGGAGAAGAGTTGAGGAAAGCATTAAAGGAAGGCTACACTATAGATAAAATAATAGATTTTTATGGTATAAGACCATTTAAAAATGTAGGAATAGATCCTTTAATTATGTTTATAACAAATCATAAAACTGAGGATAATCAAATTGAAATTATAAAGCCATTAGCAGTAAAAAGTAAAGATAGAAAAGAATTTTATAACAATGTGTTTCTGAAAGGTGGGAATAAATTCAGCACCTTTTTTATTGAAAAAAAAGAATTAGATGATAAAGGGTGGGTTTTAGTAGATGAAAAAGTGAGAACTATAATAAATAAAATTAAACAAAAAAAATCGACTGAGCTTAGTAATATATGCAATAGTTATCAGGGAATAATAACTGGATGTGATAAAGCATTTGTACTTAATAATGATACTTCTTTATTAAAAAATATTGAAAAGGATATAATAAAACCTTGGATTAAGAGTAGTTTCATAGAAAAAAATAAGATTTTAAGGAAAGATAGTTATTTAATATATTCAGATTTAATTTGTAATCCTCAAGAGTATAATAATGCTATTGCTTATATTGAATTACATAGGGAAAAACTGTCAAAAAGAAGAGAATGTCAAAAGGGTATTAGAAAATGGTACGAACTTCAATGGGGCAGAAATCAAAATATATTTGAAGGTGAAAAGATCGTTTTTCCATTTAAAGCGAGTAGTAACAGATTTGCGATTGATAGGGGAAGCTATTTTAGTGCAGATGTATATGCACTTACATTAAAAGAGAATGTCCCGTTTACCTATGATTTTTTATTATATATATTAAATAGTAAAATATATGAATTTTATTTCAAGACCTTTGTGAAAAAACTAGGTAAGGATGCGTATGAATATTATCCAAATAATTTAATGAAATTATGTATTCCAGAAATGAAAGATTATAATGGCATGGATGAAAATTATTTATATGATTACTTTCACTTTAGTGAAGAAGAAAAAGAGATTATACTTGGAGAAGTATAATCTCTTTTTTATAATTTAGAATTATTAATTTGTTTAATAACTCTAAATCTAAGACTAATAAGTTCTATTTAAAAGGATTTTCTGATTTATAAAGCATTCCTTTCGGTTGATTAAATGATAATTCTTTGACTCCTAAGTATCTAAATAAATTGTAAATTGCTTTTCCATAATGGCCAAATGCAACTGCACCATGATGTGGAAATCTCTTTTCGATTAAGACATTACGATAGAATCTTGCCATCTCAGGGATTGCAAAAACACCAATAGAACCAAATGATCGAGTTGAAACGGGTAGTACTTCACCTTCTGCTACATATGCTGTTAATTCTGCCTCTGCATTGCTTTGTAAACGGAAGAATGTTATTTTACCAGGGATAATATCACCTTCAAGTGTTCCACGTGTTATGTTTGGTTCTACATTAGGTTCTAGGGATCTTGCCATAATTTTTTGAAACTTCATAGTACCACTTGTTAATTTGCAAGCAGCTGTGTTTCCACAATGAAAGCCCATAAATGTGTCTTTTAATGTATAATCAAATTTACCTTTAATTTCAGATTCATACATATCATTTGGTACCGTATTATTAATATCAAGCAATGTTACAACATCTTGACTTATACAAGTTCCTATATATTCACTTAATGCACCATAAATATCAACTTCACAGGATACAGGAATCCCCATTGCAGTTAATCTACTATTTACATAACAAGGTACAAAGCCGAATTGTGTTTGGAATGATGGCCAACATTTATTTGCAAAAACAACAAATTCTCTTGATCCTTTGTGTGCTTCTAACCAATCAAGTAAGGTTAGTTCATATTGAGCAAGTTTTGGTAAAATACCAGGCATTTTATTTCCCTTGCCGAGTTCTTTTTCCATGCTAGATATTACTTCAGGAATTCTTGCATCTTTAGCATGTTCATTGAAGGCTGCATATAAATCAAGTTCCGAATTTTCTTCAATTTCAACGCCTAGATTGTATAATTGCTTTATAGGTGCATTGCATGCTAAAAAATCTTGTGGACGAGGTCCGAAAGATATTATTTTTAAATTGTTAAGGCCTAGTAATGTAGTAGCAACTGGTACGAATTCTGAAATCATATAAGCAACTTCGCTAGCTGTTCCAACAGGATATGCAGGAATGAATGCCTTTATATTACGTAGTGCTAAATTGTAACTTGCATTTAACATTCCACAATAAGCATCCCCACGGCCATTCATTAAATTATCACCACTTTCCTCAGAAGCAGCAGCAAACATTACTGGTCCACCGAATTGTTTTGCAAGTAAGGTTTCTGAAGTTTCAGGACCAAAATTTCCAAGGTATACTACTAATGCATTTACACCAGCTTCTTTAACTTCTTTTATTGCTTTTAACATATCTGTTTCATTTTCAACTGTAGTTAAACATTCAAATATATCTACATTAGATTTTTTAGAAATTTTTACTACCGCTTTTCTACGGCTCTCAGATAACTCCATTGGGAAGCAATCTCTGCTAACTGCAACAATTCCTAATTTTAATTGTGGTAAATTCTTCATTTCTCATTCCTCCGATTATTTTATTATGAATAGTTATTCTATTTGTGTCCTATTTAATTGAAATGTTTTCCCCATTTAAGCCAATAAATGCTCCCTCAGCTCCTAAGTCTGTATCTTTGTGACCAATTAGCCATTTGTTTTTAGCAAAAAGTAAAGCATCTTCACCTGATTTGTTTATTTTATTTTCGAGTGGCAAATTAGTATCCCTAGGTAAAACAACAACACATTTAAAACCATCCTTATTTGCATTACAAGGGGCATAATGAAGTGTGGTTGCATAAACCTCAAGGATTGTACCAGCTGGAATTAAAAATGCTTCTATATTTGTAGTATCATATGAATAATCTTCTTTAATATCTTGAATACAACCTAAAAGTAAAATAAAATCAGTAACTGCGACATTTATTTCAGATGACCTATGATATTCCACAGCGTTCAGTAAATAATTGTTACCGTTACAGTATCCTATCTGAATAGGTAATTCACCAAATTCTCTTATTGATAGATCTTGTGCAATTTTTAAATTTTCTAATTCTTTAATTGAGGGTTCATAAATTACATCACTTGGTAATGGTGTCGTTTTCATTTTTTCGATTAATTCTAAGCAATTATATTTTTCTAAAACATGTCCATATTTTTTGAACTCAAGATCTGTAATTTTTTTAATAATCATAGTTATCATCCTTCCTATTTAAATTTTAGTTATTATAATAAATAACTTTTTAAATTCCCTTTAATAAGTCTATTCTACTATTCTTTTATAATTTTATCAACATATTTTGTAAACTATTTCATTTGATTAAAATTTTTTGATATTGCGGATTATTTAATAAAATATATAAAATAAATATGAAAAAATTAGAAATTATTAATAAGGATGGTATCAGTTAAATGTTAACTAAGACAAGATAATCAATGGAGGATGAGATATTGTAGTATATACTGACTAATGTGAAGGGGGGACATTTAATCGGAAAATATCGGAAAAGATTTTTTTTGTGGTGAATTGAAAAAGTAACTTCCACTTTGTAGAGTTAAGTTCCACTGTAAAAAA
>ERZ1463035.50-NODE-50-length-24576-cov-13.102606_pt1 | contig 24576 bp, 24 predicted proteins | sample MGYA00564486_ERZ1463035 | MGnify/ENA primary metagenome ERZ1463035 (study PRJEB39244, sample SAMEA3635149) | Helicobacter pylori | study: EMG produced TPA metagenomics assembly of PRJEB11511 data set (Assembly of a 5300-year-old Helicobacter pylori... | reverse complement strand
CTAGTTTAGTAAAATCACTATCACTAGATACTATACAAAATCCATCAACATTATTAGAATAGAGTATATCCATAGCATCTATTATAAGTGCTGCATCTGTTGAATTTTTCCCTGTTGTATAGCTATATTGTTGTATTGGGCTTATAGAATAATTAAGCAACACATTTTTCCATGAAGCTAATTGAGGTTTAGTCCAATCTCCATAAATTCTTTTATAAGTAGGTGTCCCATGATTTGAAATTTCATCAATGATATATTTTATATATTTATCAGATACGTTATCAGCATCAATCAAAACTGCAATTCTCTTATCTTTCTCCATTTATTTCTCCTTCACACTTTAATAGACTTAAGCTATTTCACACTTAATTTATAGTTGTAATATTAAAATAGCACACTCTAATATAAGATTCTACAACATTATAAATATTCCTTCTTTATTTATAAAATCTTCTATAAGTACAAAGATAATGTCATCAATGTATTCTTCCTTCTGTATGCCTTATTACAATCTTCATTAGGAATAATTTGATTATACCCGCAATGGGTACAGATAAAAGCATCCCAAGTATACCTGCTATTGAACCACCTATAGTAATTGCCATAATTACAAATATAGGATGAAGTCCCATACTATCACCTACAACCTTTGGCGATATAACAGCGCTATCAAGTTGCTGGACTGCAAGTAATAAAAGCACTGCCCATAAAGCAATAATCGGATTTGGACTAAGTAGGCCAATAATAATAGCTGGAATACAACCAATTATTGGGCCAACATATGGAATTATATTTGCAATACCTGCAGTTAACCCTATAAGAAAAGCAAAATCGAGTCCCATAATGGATAATCCAATACTACTAATTAAGCCAACTATTAAACCATCAAGCAATTGCCCTCTTATAAAGCTAAATATAATATCATTAATTTCAAAAATGGTTTTGTTAAGCCTCCTAAATTTACTTTCCTTCATTACAATACCTACAGAGTTAATATAAAGTTTCTTAAAAAACTCATGATCTTTTAATAAATAGAAGGAAATAAACAAACCAATAAAACCATTAAGCACTACGTTTCCAATACCTGCAAATAAAGCGATAATACCATTTATAGAAACTGATAGATATGCATATACTTGCTTTATAGCTTGAGATAAATACCCTTTTATATCAATTGAAAGACCACTTTGTGTAATTTTCCTATTAATATAATCAAAAAGTTCGTTATATTGTTTTATATAATCTCCAATAGTAGCAAACATAGCTGTTAATGTTTGATTACTACTTATTTGTCCACCAATCATTGCATAAATACTATAAATAAGTATAACAAATAATATAATCACCACTAAATATGTTAGTACAATACTAATTAAATGAGGCCTATATTTCAGTTTTAGCTGTTTAACAAGAAAAGTATTTATAATTTTTGATAACGGATATAGTAAATAAGCAATTACGCAACCAACAATAAGTGGAGATATAATTGAAACTATAACCCCTATTATACCGATGATATTTGTAAATAATGCTTTAAAATTAAAGACTACATTATAACTTATAAATATTAGGGTTGCCCCTAATGCAACATATAATACCCACTCAAGATATCTTTTATCTAATTTATCTTTCAAATTTATATTCTCCTTAGTAATTATTTTAAAAAGTTATGTTATAATTCATATTTATATAATATGAATCACTATAGCTAGTAATAAAACAAATGCCATAGTACGGTGAATTTTAAGCCACATTCCTTTACGATTTTTATTTATAAACGCACCATAAACACCTAAAAAGAATATGGTGACCATAAATGATGCTGCAATTATACCAGTTATACTAATTCGAATTGATGAAAAAGCAATAATAAAATGAGTAAGTACAGTAAATATTGCTATTGTACCTGCCAACTTATGATATTTAATAATTATTTTCATTAATTTTCTATATAAATCAACTATTTGTTTTTTTTCTTTTCCAAGTTTGCTAATATATTTTTTATTAATAAACTTCACAAAATAATTTGAAATTGCTATACCAAAACATATAACTGTCACCCAACCTAAAAATCCAAATAAAGCTCTTAATTGCATAATACAATTTCTCCCCCTTGTAACCTCTTTAATATTTCGTCCTTATTACTAATAACTTAAGCAATAAATTCTTCCACCATCTTTTATTGTGTCCACAATCATTTAAAATTTATCATAATTAGGATTATATTTGCATTTATATTAAAAATGAGTATAAAAAAAGCCGTAACCATTTACTTTAGGAACTATTTTCATATAAAAACTTTTGGTATACTATCATTCACAGTTAAGTACATCATTGGTGGGTAATACATTAAAAAGCCAAGAATATCTCCTAATTTAGGTTCAACTTCACAATCTTCAATATCTACAATTAAGTGATCTGAACTACTTCCTATAATTTTAACACCTTGTTTTTGTGGAATTAGCTTATCATGTAATCCAAAATCCTGTTTTCCCACTGCAAGTAGTGCCCTTTTTCTTATACCTTTATCATCATAAGTTGGTTTAGTCCCAAAAGCATCAATAAACACCTCTCCAATAGGATGCGTAGGTTTATTTTTTATTTCAACAATCTGTGCCTTTAGTACAAATGTATCCTTATGCATATGGTTCATATCATATCCCCAAAATTCTTCTAAATCCTCTGCTAACAGTATTCCTTCTCCTACTCTTAAATTATTTATTCTCTTAGGCATTTTACCATCTAATATTAGTGGTAACGAACTTGTAGCCCCTCCAGAAATTATATCAAGTCTTCTATTTATCTTACTTTCAATTATTTCGGCAATACTACAAAGCCTCCCTAAATTCTTAACAGTTGGGACTATAGACCCATAACAACCTAGATTTGTTCCAACCCCATACAATTCAACATTTTTAAGATGACTTTCTACGTGTATAGCTAAGTTAATAAATTTATCTTGATCATATACGCCTTCTCTTAAATCTCCAAGGTCAAGCATTAATATTACCTTATGCTTTTTCCTTTGCAATTCGCATTCCTTTTCAATCATATTCAATGTTTCAATTTCAGAATTTAAACTAACCTGTGCAAATTTAACTAGTTTTTTTATTTCACTAAACATTGGAATTCTAAGCATCATAAAAGGCTTGTTTAAACCATATTCCTCTAGTTTAATTATCTGATCCATTCTTGAACTTGCTATATATGTGCATCCTGCATTTACGAATTGCATAGATACCTCAGGTATTGCATTAAATCCCTTAACTACTCCAGCAATGCTTATACCTTGGGTTTTACATAAATCTACCATACTTTTCACATTTTCATATACTTTTTTTAGGTTTATTTCAAGTATTGGATATATAATATCTGAATAAGTTTTCTGATTCATACCTGTTCTCCCTTAAAAGTTTTTATATTTAAAATATATTCTATAACTCTAATCATGTGATTTTCTCTTTTTCATATTTTTTAACTTACAATAGCAGATTCCAAACTAAGATATATTTTAACAAAATTATAATATTGCTATCTATTAATGATAGCGATATTTATAAAATCATAAAATAAAAATATAGTTAAGATGAGTTTATTACACCTTAACTATATCTCTTAGAATTTAATTTTAAACAAAGTCTGATATAACAAAAAAATGTTGTATATTCTTACTTTTTTATCATTAATAATAATTTAATAATAATTTTTATTTATTAACATAATTATTATAAAACTTTTCGTCACTTGCCGTTAGATAAATAATTCCTTCTATTATACCAATAAAAGCAGGTATATAAGTCCAACAAAAAATCAAATATAAAATTCCTATTTTAATCTTCCCCAAATAGAATTTGTGTACACCTAGACCTCCAAGTAAAATAGCAAGTATTCCAGCTGTAGTTTTGCTCTTACCTATAATAGGAACCCCTGTTGGCGTGTAAATTGGAGATTCTTGATATTGTGGTGACTGGCGTTGGTGTACTTGATTTGTATTGTATTGTGGTGCCTGTTGGCTTATAGCTTGCCCGCAGTACTTACACTCAGTTGCATTTAAATCTATTGATGCCCCACATGCTGAACATTGTTTTTCACTCATTAACATCTCTCCCCTAAAAATTAATTTTTACTAAATAATATATTAATAGCAAATTAAAATTTGTTAGGAAATTGCTTCTTATTTTTTTCCAAATTATAATACCAGTAATTACCTTTAAGTCCCCAAAGCACAGAAATTACTAAAGCTAACCAAGTCAATTTCACGCTTGAGAGTAGAATATTTATTCCTAAAGTTACTAAAGCTAAACCCCATAATCCTTTAGTAAATGCCCAAATCCATGTAAAGAGAAATGAACACCAATTCCACTTTCCTTTATATACTTCATTACTATCACTTATCTTTTGAAATTCTTGTTGATAATATGGTTTAATATAGTTGTTTTGACTATAAGAATTTTGTGCATTATTATTTATGCTTTGTTGTTGAGGTACTTTATATTGTGGTGCTTTAGCTGTTATTGCTTCACCACAGTATTTACATTCAGTCGCATTTAAATCAATTGATGCCCCACAAGCAGGGCATTTTTGCTCGCTCATTAAAATCACTCCCTATATTCTTTATTTAATATTTAATATTTCTCTATTTACAACAAGTGTTCGTGTATCTTCAAGTAATCCTTTAAGCTCTGACAACATGTTATCTGTTAAAGTAACTTCAAGACCTGCTTGCACTGCTACTAAATTATCCTTAATCTGCTTTTCTAATTCTAAAACAGCACTGTTTTCAGTAATTCTACCAAAAGGTGTGGAAGCCTGAATACGTTCTTTTAAAATTTTAAAAACATTAATAATTGATAAAATAGACTTTTCTTTTTCTTTCTTGTTAAGTGTCGCTTCAATTTTTAATAATTGTAACATAACCAAAGATTTATCTGTCTTTTCTTTTTCTATTTTCATAGTATTTTCTATTTCACATTTTAAAAATCTAGAAATTGTAGAAAGTGCAATAAGTAAAACTGCAAAAATAATTAATTCCCAAACCATATACCACACGGTACTTCCTGTTATGAAAAAAAGAGAAAAAACATTAGCTATAATTACATACAATAATAGTAAAGTTACAGTTGACGCTAAATAAGGCATTCCTATGTTTTTAAATATCATACTTGGAAATATAACTACGCCATTAAAGATTATAATCCCAACAAGTAAAACGCCTAACATAAAAATAGATTTACCAGGTGCAATAATAAAAAATAAGCCATATACTTTAAAAAAAGCTAATATTACTGCAATATCAAAAATAAAACATCCTGAAATTTTCAATCCGCCAATAGATGACATTTTGCTATTTTTCATTATTAACCCTCCATTTTAGTACCGCATTCACAGCAGAACTTGGTTCCATTCAAGTTCTCAACATGACAATTTGGACATATTTTTTTCAGCATTGAACACCCACAGTTAGGACAAAATTTTGTATTAGCCTCAACTAATGTTTTACAAGAACTACATTTAATCTTTTCAATTGCGAGTCTTTCTCCACAATTGGAGCAGAATTTATCTCCTTGTAAATTCATCATCCCACACTTTTTACACGCTATATTTTTTCCATGTGTATCCATAACACTTCCAGCCGAAGAAGCGAAACTGTTTCCCACAGCAATACCTGCTCCAGCACCTATCCCAAGTCCAATACCTGCTGTAGCCAAATTTCCTCCACCTTCATTAGATGCTGCAGATTCCATAACATCAAATGACCGCTTAACATTATAACGGTTATCTCCAATAATATCAAAAGCTGCTTTTTCTCCTAGTATTTTATTTACAATATCAAAATCTTCATCTGGGAAATTAACCGAGGCAATATAGAAATTAACAATGTTTATTCCGAACCTCTCGAATTCAAAAGCTAACTTTTCCTTTGATACACTTGATATTTCTTCTAATCGCGGAGTTATTTCAAGTACCGATATCTTCTGATTAATTATTATATCTGCAATAATAGTCTTAACTTTTGTTACTATAACACCTTTGAAATATTTAATTACAAGATCATATTTTACAATTTGACTATCTCCAAGAGCACCAATTAATTCTGTTAAAAACACACGATAATCAGAAATTTTAATTGCAAATTGACCAAATGCACGTACCCTCAATCTAACAGCGTACTTCGGATCAATTAAACTAATTGGGTCTGTGGTTCCCCATAAAATGTCTAACTTTGCAGTATTGTTTATAAAAAACACTTCTGCCGTAAATGGAGTTCTTCCTCCAAATGGAATATTAATTAAAGTCTTCAGAATAGGTATATTCTGAGTACTTAGAGTGTATGTGCCTGGAGAGAAATAATCTAATGCCTTTCCACCCTTAACAAAAACCGCAACTTGACCTTCGCCTACAATAAGTTGTGTACCAAATACAAAACTGTCTCCTGGGTAGCGATAAACTAACCAATCTCGATTTACTATGCCATTAAATTTTATAACGTCTATAATAGCCAAAATTATCACCTCTCAATTTTTAAGAATACATATTAAGCACACTGTTCCATATAATATACGTATTTTCTATATTCTCTAATAATTCTATTATTCCTTTATTTTATATGTATAATTTGGCGAAATATATGTCTTTTTGGTGTTCATGCCAATTAAGTCTTAAATTAAACTTTTTTTAAATACATATATACTTTTAATATATTCCATTGAATGTGATATTATTATTAAATAATTATAGCCAGGTTGTACTATTACAATAGACTATTTTTTCTGGTTTTAACCACATTATTAGTTTATCTTATAACAAGATATTCTACATATTCCTCTTCTTTCCACTCTCCCCAATTTATTATACACCTAAATGACTGCACTTATATATGTTAATATGTATGTTACATAAATGATGTTATAATAAAGCAGTAGAAAATAACTATAGAAGAAGAAAAAAACTATAAAAATACGAATAAAGAAGGAATTATAATGAATGAATTATTATTTAAGGCAAGTAATATTATATATAATATTAATCTAACTTATAATGATATAAAAATTAAGAAAGGTAAAATTAATTTTATTGTTGGAGAAAGTGGATCAGGTAAAAGCACTTTTCTAAAATTATTGAACCAGTCTATTAATCCAGATTCTGGTGAACTGTTATATAAAGGGCTTTCAATTGATACATATGACCCAATTGCTTTACGCCGAGAAGTAAGCCTCGTTTCTCAAGAACCATTTCTTTTTAATGCGAGCATATTAGACAATTTCAAAACATTTTATTCATTAAGACAAAAAACTATGCCTAGCAGTGATTACATAGATTACATAACTCGACTTTGCTGCGTAAATGTTTCCCTAGACCAACCTGCGTCTACACTTTCAGGTGGAGAACGTCAAAGAGTTTATATATCAATTTTTTTATCATTATGTCCAAAAGTTATATTGCTAGATGAACCAACATCAGCTTTAGATGAAATAACTGGGCATAGGGTAATGAAAAATATAATAGCTTTCTGCAAAACTAAAAATATTGAGCTTGTAATTGTAAGTCACAATAAAACTATAGTTAACGAATTTTGTGAAAATAAAATTGAAATAATTAAGGAGGTTTAAATATGGAAGGCATTGTGAAATTAAGCATTTCTCATTTTCTGCTTATTTATCTACTATTAATTATAGTACTTTTAATTATGAAAAAATCAAAAGTTACTCAAACAAAGCTTCTTCTAGTTGCTAGTTTAAGAATGACGATTCAACTTATAATTATTGGATACATACTTCAATATGTCTTTAGTAATCCAAATCCTATATTTACTGTTGCTTTTTTAGTTATTATGATAATTTTTTCTATACATAGAGTAATTACAAGTAGAAAGGACTTAAACAATAATTTTAAAATTGCAATTGGGATTTCTTTAACATTTTCCGGACTTTTTGTTTTAATCTTCTTTGTTACAATAGTTGTTGGTAAATCTATTTCTAACCCCCAATACACTATACCACTCGCTGGTATGATTATTGGTAACGCTATGACCGGAGTAAATATTGCGATAAAAACCTTCATGGATGATATAAGCAAAGAAAAGGATAAAATTAACACTTTGCTTAATTTAGGCGTGGAGCCAAAAAATATATTGAAGCCATTTGCTAATAATGCTTTCGAAACCGCATTAATTCCTACTATAAATTCAATGCTTGGAATGGGTATAATCTTTTTACCAGGAATGATGACTGGGCAAATGCTCTCTGGTACATTACCTACCACCGCAATTATGTACCAAATATCTATTATGATTGCAATTTGTTGTTCTGTTTGTACAACCGTTTTTCTATCATTAAACTTAGGATATAAGTCTTTGTATAATAATAGGAAACAATTTTTATAAGCTTTACATTCTGTTAGTACTATTAAATTAGTACAAGCTGTGAACCCTAATTTCACAGCTTGTATATTTCTTGTTTTTATGCTTTTTTAACCACTACTCTTCTAACAATTATATAAACAAAACACATTGTTATTATGAATAAACATATAAATGTTAATACACAAATATATGAGTTTTTTGCACTTATCCCCAATATATTATCAATAAAAGCTGTTAATTTTCCTCCGATTTGTGGAGAATTATATATAACATTTGCCAATATAGCCTGAATTGCTATAGGACTTAAACATATAAGAATCCTCATTGTTTTATTACACTTATAAAATATCATAGTTATTAATAATCCTATAGCAAATGCAATGATATACAAAGTAAACAAAAATGTGATTGTTCCAATTAGTATTCGTATACTATTATTTTGTATCCATGCATTCCCATTTATATATATATGTGCACTTTTAAAATTACCATAACTCATATCATAGATTGTTGGACCTACATCAAATATATTATAAATTCTATTTAATATTATATCTATTATTGACATAACTAAAGCTATCGGGAAAATAGTTATAACTATAGATTTAAAATAATCTATTCTAGGTATATTATTAGCTTGACTAAAATAAAAATTTTCTTTGAAAGAATTTAGCCCTAGAACAAATAAAAATATTACAGATGAAAACTCTATTCCCCGAATATGACTACTTTTTCCAGCAGTTATAGATATGAGTATTATTACAACTATAAAAATACAGTAAAATATTAGTATAGATTTAAGACTACTTTTAATATTGTATTTAGCAAGTTTATAACTTTTCATTGTTTTATTCCCCCCTTATTCGTCAAATCTATAAATAGTTTTTGAAGTTCAACCTTTGAAACTTCGAGTCCAAGTTTTTTCTGCTCGCTCTTTTCAACATCTCCATTTTTCCCATTTATAACTACTGATTTAAACGCTGCCATTTCATCTACACTTATACAATTTTTATCTTTAATGTACTCATCTATATCTACATTTAATCCAGATACGTTATAATACTGCGATATTAGTTTCTCTACATTTACGTCATTAATTATTTTTCCATCCTTAAGAACAATTACCTGTTCTATTAATTGTGATACTTCTTCAATAATGTGAGTAGATAAAATAATAGTCTTAGGCTTCTCTATATAACTTTTGGTAAGTTCTTTATAAAATAATTCTCTATGACTCGCATCTAGTCCTAAAACTGGCTCATCAAACATTAAAATTTCAACACCTGATGCCATTGTGTTTATAATTTTACATATGGATGAATACCCTGTTGATAATTCATTAATCCTTTTATTTATATTTAATTCAAATTTTTTAGAAAGTTCAATAGCATATTCCATATCAAATTTCGGATAAAATTCTTTACTCCACTTAAATAAATGTTTTACTCTCATAGCTTGTGGATATAAGTTTTTCTCTGCCATAAAATATATATTGCCTAAAGCATTTTTATTTTCTGATAAATTTTTACCATCTATAGAAATAACACCATTATCTGCAAAAATTCTATTGTTTATAACATTTAATAGAGTTGTCTTTCCAGCTCCATTTCGTCCGAGTATCCCATATATTTTATTTGACTCTATAGTTAATGATATATTGTCTAATGCAAAAGTATCCCCATATCTTTTACTTACATTTGAAAGTTTTATTGTGCCCACATTAAACCCCCCCCTTCAATCATTTTAATAATATCTTCACTTGAAATTTCTAATTTTTCAGCTTCTTCTATTAAAGATACTATATAGTTCTTATAAAAATTTTCTTTCCTTTTCTCCATTAATTTCACTTTACTTCCAGCTACTACAAACATACCTACACCTCTCTTTTTATATATAATTCCTTCGTCTACAAGTAAATTAAATCCTTTAGCCACTGTAGCCGGATTTATCTTATACTTAACAGATATTTCTGTTGTAGATGGAATAGCTGTTTCTTCCTGGAAAATTCCTTTAAGAATGTTATCTTCAATAGTTTGAGCAATCTGCATATATATAGGTACATCATTATTAAAATCCAAATTAACACCTCCATTATCTAATTAGTTAGTTACTTATGTAACTAACTATATAACCAAATAACTTTATTGTCAATAGCTGTATAAAATAAAAAAAGATAAAGAACAGTTTAAGATTCAAACTTCACTTTATCTTTTTATATAACATCTTGATACCTTCAATGTTTATTCACTCTTAAATTGTACTATTTTGAGTTTGTCTCATTTACCCATTCATGATGAAATATTCCTTTCTTATCTACCCTTTCAAATGTATGCGCTCCAAAATAATCTCTCTGAGCTTGAAGCAAGTTTGCTGGTAATTTTTCACTTCTGTAACTGTCATAGTATGTTAAGGCACTTGAAAATGTTGGTACTGGTACTCCCAAATTTACTGCTGTTGATACTACATAACGCAGGTCCTTTTGATAACTATTGATAATATTTTTAAAATATGAATCTAACATTAAATTCTTAAGATTTTCATCATTTTCATATGCTTCATTTATCTTATTGAGAAATTGTGCACGAATTATACATCCACCCCTAAATATTTTAGCTATCTTCCCATATTTAAGATCCCAATTATACTCTTTTGCTGCAGCCATCATAAGTGCAAATCCTTGAGCATATGAACATATTTTGCTTGTATAAAGGGCCCTCCTTATAGCTTCTATAAACTCTTTTTTATCTCCTTTAAATTTAACATCCGGTCCTTTTAAAACACTGCTCGCATAAATTCTTTCATCTTTTAATGATGACATGCAACGTGCGAAAACAGCTTCTGTTATTGTAGGTATAGGAACTGCAAGATCTAGGGCACTTTGACTAGTCCATTTCCCCGTCCCCTTTTGGCCTGCTTTATCTAAAATAATATCAACCATGTACTTTCCTGTTTCATTATCCTTTTTAGCAAATATATCACTAGTTATTTCTATTAGGTAACTATTAAGCTCTCCTTTGTTCCACTGCTTAAAAACATCATGTATTTCATCATTTGTTAGACCTGCAACCCTTTTTAAAAGTGCATATGCCTCACAAATGAGTTGCATATCCCCATACTCTATACCATTATGAACCATTTTAACATAATGTCCTGCTCCATTAGGCCCAATATAAGTACAGCAAGGCTCACCATCCACTTTCGCAGATATAGCATTGAATATAGGTTCAACTGTTTTATAAGCATCAAGTTCTCCGCCAGGCATGATTGCTGGTCCTTTTAAAGCTCCCTCTTCTCCACCCGAAACCCCAGTACCTATAAATTTAAACCCTAATTCCTCAAGTTTCTTGCTTCTACGTATTGTATCCATAAAAAACGAATTACCACCATCGATTAATATATCCCCCTTTGATATATACGGTATTAATTTATCTATAGTTTCATCAACAGGTAATCCTGCTTTAATCATAATAAATATTTTTCTTGGGGTTTCTAAAGAATTCACAAATTCCTCAATAGAATATGCGCCCTTTATGTTTTTTCCTTTTGCCTCTACCAAAAACTCATCTATGGTAACTTTATTCCTTGAATATACACTAACGGATGTCCCTCTGCTCTCAACATTTAATGCTAAATTTTTACCCATGACCGCTATACCTAAAACTCCAAATTGTTGCTTCTCCATTTAAAACTCCTCCCTTAGAACAATTACTCTTCCCGCCTCTTTCTATATATTATACTAGTATATGCCATATATTATTCAGTTATTATTCTGCACTTTTAAGTGATTCTATCATATCTATTTTACCAAATTCCTTATACATAGCTAAATTTACAATTACAGAAAATAAAATTGTAAGTAGAACTGAATACAGAAAATAAATAGGATCTATATTCCTCATAAACATCATTACATTGGTTTCTGATGTAGTAATAACAAAATTATTAAGTAAAATCCCCACGACTATTCCTACTAAACTTCCAATTACCGTTAATATAATATTTTCACGGTATATATATAGCGCAAGTTCGCTATCATAAAATCCTAGAAGCTTTATTGTGGACAATTCTCTCCTTCTTTCATTGATATTTATGTTTGTAAGATTATATATTACAACAAAGGCAAGCACTCCTGCAGATACTATTAATACCAGTACCACTGAATTTATACTCTTTGTTGTTTTGTTAAAATCAAATTGTGATTTATTCTTATAACTTACAGATCCTACATCCTCTATTTTGGTTAATATCTTCGTTGTTTTATCCTCTGAACTATCTGTAATGCTTTTTAGCAGTCCATAAAATCCATTAAATTTAATGTTTTCACTAGTTAATTTTTTATAATAATTAGGACTCATATAAATGTAATGTTGCAAATAGTGCTGCGTTATATCTGATATCGTAGCCTTTACCACCTTATCATTTATAGTTACATCAAAAGTATCTCCAATTTTTTTATTCATAAGTTTTGATAACTTTTCAGTTATTATTACGCCTCTATCATTAAGTTTAAGCTCCTCACCTTTGGTTGATGTAAGCTTAATATAATTATTAATTTCGTTTTTATCTTCTGTAACAACTACATATGCATCTTCACGTCCAGATTTATAAAGATTAACCGTTGCATTTTTAGTATAAGAAAATAGGACTGATTTTACATTGGAATTTTTCATTATTTTATTCTTTATAGTATCTGTTTTATCGCCCTCAATATCCCCTCTAAATGTTGATAACATATCATATTTATATATATCTGTAAATTGACCCTGCGCTGCCCCTATTATTCCAGATTTAAGTCCAAATCCAGTTATCATAAGCCCTGTACAAACTGCAATTCCTATAACTGTCATAAAAAATCTTTGTTTATATCTAAATATATTTCTTGCTGTTACTTTATTTGTAAAACTTAATCTTTTCCATATAAATGTTACTCTTTCGAGTAATATAGTTTTTCCCGCCTTTGGAGGCTTGGGCCTCATTAGTGATGATGGTGCTTCTCTTAATTCTTCAAGCGATGCTGCAACCGCAGCAAGCGAGGTGAATATTATAGCTATCAATGAAGCCTGAAGAGCTAGCCCAGAGTTAAAGGGCGTTAAGGAACTAGGAATAGCATAAAGCGTACCATAAGCATTCATGATAAGTGGTGGGAAAAGTCTAAAACCAAAAGATATACCTATTATTGTTCCTGTGATACTTGCTAAAAGCGCATATATCAAATAATGTGTAGTTATAGCTATCCTTGAGTATCCTAAAGCTTTAAATGTTCCTATTTCAATTCTGTTTTCTTGAACCATTCTCGTCATAGTAGTAAGACTAACTAAAGCTGCCACTAAGAAAAATATAAGTGGAAAGGCTTTCCCAATATTATCTATCCTATCACTATCTTGCCTATATGTTTCGTATCCAAGATTAGTGCTTCGCCCTAATACAAACCACTCAGGTGATTTAATAGCCTTAATTTTATCTTTATTTTTACTGATTTTTAATTGTCCCTCTTTTAATTTATTGTTGACTTTAGCTTGTTCTAATTTAACTTTTTCAACATTTTCATTTACTTCTTTTTCTCCGCTAGCAAGTTTTATTCTTGCTGCGTCTAATTCAACTTTTCCATTTATTATAAGTTTCTTACTCTCATTTAATTGTACTCTTCCCGCATCTATTTTTGATTTTGAAAGATCAAAATTATTTTTTAAACTCTGTATATCAAAATAAGGTTTCATTTGAACTATAGCTTCACTATTTTTTAATGAAGTATACATAGTTTCAAAATCTTTTCCTTTAATGCTTCCTAAATAAATCTGATTTATCCCCTTATATTGAGTAATAAAAACCTCATTTTTAGGATCAGAATCTACTTGTTTTTTTGCCTGTGAAACTTTTAGTGCAATCGACGACGTGATACTTGCTACCGCTTGCTGCTTTCCTGCATTAAGCTTTGCCTCGCTTTCCTTAAGCTTGCTTGTAGCATTTGCAATTTGTTTTTGCCCTTGCAATTTTTTTTGATTATAAATTGTTTGATTTTTTGCAAGTTCTACTTTACCGTCATCAATTTTAGTTTTTGCATTGTTTAACTTTTTATAAACCTCGCTAAATTTATCTACTGCTTCTTTTTTTGACTTATTCAACTTTTCCTGTGCTATATTTATTTTGCTACTAGCATCTGATACTATTTGTTTATATCGTACTTTGCTTCTTATAACTCCGAAGTCTTTAAGGCTTTTCTCCATGTTCTTTGATTCAACTTTATACTCGTCATTTGAAATAAGACTGTCTTTTGATAAACTATTATCCATTTTTAAATACATTTCTGTATAATAATCACTTTTAAATACCTCGGGAAGTATGTATAAAAAACCTTTAACTGATCCATTCCCCACAGAACTTAATTGTCTTTGAGCTGATAGATATAATGGCGAGAGTGCTTCTCCAACTATTTTAAATTTACTTATTTTTAAGGTATCACCTATTTTTTTAGAATCGTTTCCAGATTTAAGCTCTATAAAATCGCCAATTTTGAACTTGTTCGTTTTTAAGAATCCTTTTTCAACTACAACTTCATTACTCGCTTTTGGTAACCTTCCTGTAATAATTTTCATCTGATTTATTCCATTGCCAGGTGGAGTCGAATTAACATTAAGAACTAATGAATGTTTATCCTTTTCAACTACAGCATCTATCGAATATGAACCTTGTGCCGTTTTTACGCCTTTAATTTTCTGAGCCTGTACTATATCATCTTTTGTAAGGCCAAGTGTTGAAATCAATTTAAAATCCATAAATCCAGTTTTATTAAAATAAGCATCTGCTGATTTTTTCATATCAGGACTTGTAGCCCTTACTCCTGCATAAAAAGCTACTCCAATTGCAATAATTATTACTATAGACAAAAACCTGGATAAAGTTTTTTTTATATCTCTAAATAAATTTTTGAAAAATGTCTTTTTCATTTCTACCACTCCAAGCTTTCAATGTCCATTGGATTATCATTTTTGACGACGCTCTCAACTTTCCCACTTTTAACTGTTATTATCTTATCAGCGATGGGAGTTATAGCCGAATTATGTGTAATAACCACAACAGTCATGCCATCTTTTTTTGATGTATCAGATAATAATTTAAGTATTGACTTACCAGTATTATAATCTAGGGCCCCAGTAGGCTCATCACAAAGAAGTAATTTAGGATTTTTTGCAAGTGCTCTTGCTATTGAAACTCTCTGCTGTTCTCCACCTGAAAGCTGAGATGGAAAGTTTTGCATTCTATCCTTAAGTCCAACATTTTTTAATACTTCTACTGGATTCATTGGATTTTTACATATTTCTACTGCCAGCTCAACATTTTCAATTGCATTTAAATTTTGTACCAAATTATAGAACTGAAATACAAATCCTATATCGTCACGCCTATATTTTGTAAGCTTTTTCTTATTATATTCACTTATATCATTTCCATCCACAATTATATTTCCGGTAGTAACTTGATCCATACCACCTAAAAGATTAAGTATTGTAGTTTTACCCGCACCACTAGCACCAATAACTACAACAAATTCACCCTTTTCTATTGTAAATGAAACATCATCTACTGCTTTAATTATTACTTCTCCCGTAGTATAAGTTTTTTTGACATTTTTTAGTTCTATAAATTTTTTCATTATAATCTCCTATCTTCTACTTTATATTTTCATAATCTAATTTGCTTATAATATTATTATAAAATATATCAATAATATATTATACCCGACTTGCGAGTAAACTTAAACTATATCATTAAAAAAACACAAATTAAGCCTAGAGCAAAACCTTTACGATTCACTCTAGACTTAATCTTACATTTTTTTGCTTGTTTTTTACATTATAATCACTCTTTTAATATATAATTGTTTATAGCATACGCTATTCCAGACTCATTATTAGATTTAGTTATATATTTTGCCGCAAGTTTTATATCCTCTACGGCATTTTCCATAGCTATAGGCATTCCCGCACATTTAAACATTTCCATGTCATTGTAATTATCTCCAAAAACTATAATTTCATCTAACCCTACATTTAATTTTTTTGACAATATTTCTAAAGCATTTCCTTTAGAAATATCTGATGCCATAATATCTAAAAGCCCTTTTGCCGAACTCACTACCGTAAGATTATCATATTTTGAAAAATGTTTTTCGAGTAATATGATCTCCTCGTGTTTTTCACAAACTAACAAAACTTTAAAAGCATCTATATCATTAATATTTTCCATTGTTTTATCATCTATATATTTTATAGGTATCTGTTCATCTTTTAATAAAAACTTATTACGGTCTTCATATCTTTTACCTACTGAATTATTTTTAGTGGTATATACAATATCTGCAGTGTATATAATAAACTCTATTTTATTATTACTACAGTAAGTTGTAACCTCTTTTACTGCAATTTTATCCATTAACTTCGAATAAAGAACTTCGCCTGTTTTAATATTCCTAACGAGTCCCCCATTACAAGATATAACAGGTCCTTTTAACCCCAACTGCTTTATATAAACCTTCACCATAAGATCCAATCTTCCTGATGCAATAATTACTTCTACACCCATCTTTTGAAGCTTTTTTAGTGCAACCTCATTATCCTTTGATATAGCATTATCTGAATTTAATAATGTTCCATCCATATCACATACACACCATTTATATTTAATCATATATACTTTCTCCTTTAGTAACTTGCTTTATTTAAATGATATAAAAAATCATATTATATCTAATTATCTACCTTTATAGATTTAATTTCAACCTTAATTTTTATGTACAAAAATTAGTATACTTATATAATAAAACAAAAGCCTCCAATTGCAATCCTAACTTATCATTAGATTTACAATTGAGAGCTATTTTTTATATATTAATAAACAAGATTAGATTCAAGTATGTCTTCAATATATTTCTTTTGAACATCATTAAGTTCAGAAAATGGCTTTCTTAATACTCCAGCATCAATTCCACGAAGAGTAAGAATATACTTTATTGCTGGTATTAATCCTACACTACATAATGCCTCCATTATATTATTTGCTTTAACTTGAAGATTTCTTGCCTCCTCATGATTTAATGATTCAAATGCTTCTTTTATCTTTTTATAATGTGGATACATAAAATTAAATGTACTTCCTATTGCTCCATCTGCACCCATAGCAAGACCTGCCACCAAAATTTCATCAAATCCATTATACATATAAAGAGAATTTTTTAAATTTTTTATTCTCTCGAGTTGATATAAATTAAGATATGTATGTTTTACTCCTGCAATTGCAGGACTTTTGAATATTTCTTTCCATAAGTTTTAGTAAAACTTTATCATTTATTCTGTTCTCCTTATCAAAAGGAGTCACTGATGCCGCAAATATTCCTTTCATATCTATCGTCAAACCATTCATATGATCATCTCCTGTTATTCAGTTCATTAATTTCATGTAAATCAAAGTCTTTTATTTACATACTCAAGAACAATTTTTATTAGTTTTTTATAAAAAAAGGATGCCTTTATGACATCCTTTTCCCAACCTATTTTAAATTAATACTATTTTATAGAGTTACTTATTTTTTCTATAACAATTTGATCATCTTTAGCATCAACACCAATGACTGAACCGTCATTTATGTCTCCTTTAATAATCTTTTTAGAAATAGATGTTTCCAAAACATTTTCAATATATCTCTTGAGTGGTCGTGCTCCATAAACTGGATCATATCCTTCATCTGCCATAAGCTTCTTAGCCTCTGTCGTAACTTTCATAGTTATATTCTTATCCTTAAGCCTATTTTGAATATCTGCAAGGAATATATCAACTATCCCTTCTATTTCCTTTGTTTCTAAAGGTTTAAATAATATGATATCATCCAACCTATTTAAAAATTCCGGTTTAAATTTAGCCTTGAGCTCACTCATAACTTTATCACGAATACTCTTCTCAATGCCACCACTTTCTTTATTTTCTAAAAGATAATCGCTCCCGATATTTGAAGTCATGATTATTATACAATTTTTAAAATCAACTACCTTGCCTTGATTATCAGTTAAACGACCATCATCTAATATTTGAAGGAAGATATTAAATACATCCTCATGTGCTTTTTCTATTTCATCAAATAATATTACACTATAAGGTTTTCTCCTAACAGCTTCAGTAAGTTGTCCACCCTCTTCATAACCTACATAACCAGGTGGAGCTCCTATAAGTCTTGATACAGAATACTTTTCCATGTATTCTGACATATCTATCCTTATTATATTATCTTTACTTTCAAATAATACCATAGCTAAAGTTTTAGCAAGCTCTGTTTTACCAACCCCAGTAGGTCCAAGAAATATGAATGAACCAATAGGTCTCTTAGGATCTTTAAGTCCTGCTCTTGCTCTTATTACAGCATTTGAAACAGCAGTTACTGCTTCTTTTTGACCAATCACTCTCTTCGATAATTCATCTTCAAGCCTTAAGAGCTTTTGCCTTTCGCCTTCTTCTAGATTTGTTACAGGTATACCCGTCCACTTTGACACTATCTGTGCTATTTCCTTTTCAGTTACCTCTTCTTTAAGCATAGACGTTTCATTATTATTATGGATTGCTCCTTCTTTTTCTTTTATCTGAGCCTCTAGTTTTGGAATTACTCCATATTTAAGTTCTGCTACCTTATTTAAATCATACTCTCTTTCCGATTTTTCTATTTCGCCCCTTGAATCATCTAACTTAGCTTTTAAATTTCTGATTTCAACTATCTTAGATTTTTCTTTCTCATATTTTGCTGTCATTTCATTGTCTTTATCTTTTAAATTGCTTAATTCTTTCTCAAGTGTAATAAGCCTTTTCTTTGATGCATCATCATTTTCTTTAGACAATGCCTTTTTCTCAATTTCTAATTGAAATACCTTTCGTTTAAGCATGTCCATCTCAGTTGGCATGCTATCTATATCAGTCCTTATCATAGCACATGCCTCATCTATAAGATCTATTGCTTTGTCTGGTAGAAATCTTTGTGTTATATATCTATCTGAAAGTTTTGCTGCAGCTACTATTGCTGAGTCATGGATTCTTATACCATGGTAAACCTCAAATTTTTCTTTAAGTCCTCTAAGGATTGACACAGTATCTTCCACTGTAGGTTCATCAATTGTTACTGGCTGAAATCTTCTCTCTAAAGCTTTATCTTTTTCTAAATATTTTCTATATTCATCAAAAGTAGTTGCTCCAATGCAATGAAGACTTCCTCTTGCAAGAAGTGGTTTTATCATGTTACCAGCATCCATAGAACCCTCTGATTTACCTGCACCAACAATATTATGAATTTCATCTATAAATAAAATTATTTTTCCTTCACTAGTTTCTACTTCTTTAAGAACTGCTTTGAGTCTTTCCTCAAACTCACCTTTAAATTTAGCACCTGCAATAAGAGCTCCCATGTCTAAAGAAAATATTATTTTATTCTTAAGACCTTCCGGTACATCTCCCTTTACAATTCGTTGAGCCAAGCCCTCAACTATAGCAGTTTTACCAACTCCAGGCTCTCCTATAAGCACTGGGTTATTTTTAGTTCTTCTAGAAAGTATTCTTATAACTCTCCTAATTTCCTCATCACGTCCGATTACTGGATCTAATTTATGTTTTTTCGCTTGTTCTACAAGGTTTGAACCATATTTTACCAGTGCATCATAAGTACCTTCAGGGTCAACATTATCCACTCTTTGACTGCCTCTTACGGTAGAGAGTACACTTAAAAATGCATCTTTAGTTATATTGAATTTTTTTAATATGTCTGCAATCTCTTTAGTTTTTACATCCATAAGTCCAAGCATAACGTGTTCAACACTTATAAATGAATCTTTAAATTTTTTAGCTTCAGCTTCAGCTTTCACAAAAACCTCATCAAGTCTTCTAGTAGCGTATACGGATCCACTATCAGCGCCACTACCAGTAACTTTGGGCATCCTTCCAAGTTCATTTTTAATATCGTAATTAAGCTTAGTTATATCCACTCCCATTTTACTAAATATATTAGGAATGAGTCCATCATCCTGAGCTATGAGTGCTGCAAATAAATGAATCGTATCTACCTGCTGATGATTATTTTTAACAGCTAATGACTGTGCCTCATTTAATGATTGTTGAACCTTTACCGTTAATTTTTCTACATCCATGTATATAATCCTCCCTTTTTTATTTAATTATTATCGTATTATAGAATTTTATATTATTTAAGCACTGCTTGTGTTATCTTAATAAGTTGTTCTTTGCTTAGTGCTTCAAGATACCTTTGACGTTCCGAAAATGTACACTCCTCTAGAAGCTTTCTTTCTCTGCGAGTTTCTATATAAATACCTGAAACCATCAGGTCTTTACTATTTGAATCCATATAATGTCTTCTCCATATATTGTAATATTTAATTGAAGTACCCTCACTATAGCCTTTATTTATTAATTTCATAATACCTGTTTTTCTATCTTGTTTCTCAAAGCATTCACAAAGTTTATATATTTTCTGAAGCATTATCATCGTTATTTTCCTTCCTTCTTAAGCATCCAGGAAACATATAAATAAAAGTTGCTCGTTTATTTTATCCATCCATGCACGATTTCTATTCATCTTATATTATACCATAATTTAGCTTAAATAGCTGTTATTTGTATACAATAGACTAAATTGTTTGACAATATATAAAAGAAAACACAATTTTCTAAAAAAACTGTGCTTTCTTTTATATCATGTAAATATATGGTTTATTATTGTTTTTTTATTTTAATATTTCTATTTAAAACTATTTATAGCCTTTTCTGCCCACTTAGAATCTTTATATATAGCTCTACCTACTCCAATAAGATCAGCTTTTCCAGAAGACAAAAGTCTTTCAGCAGCCTCTGCCTTTGTAATTCCGCCAGTAAGCAAAACTGGGATAGACACAGCCTCCTTTATAGCCTTGCTTAAAGGTGAAAAATACCCTTGGCTAGTGTTACCTGGAATTATAAATCTACAAAAGCCTCCAGAAATATCAAGAATATCTATACCCGCCTTCTCAAAAGATACTGCTGCAATTTTACTATCTCCAATTGTAATACCGCCCTCCATATTATCACTAGCACCAAGCCTTAAAAGTATAGGAAAATCCTCACCAACAACATCACGTACAGCTTTAATAATATCTAAATGTATTTTAATTCTAGAAAGCAAATCTCCGCCATATTCATCATTTCTCTTGTTAGTCAAAGGCGAAAAAAACTGATTTAGAAGATATCCATGAGCAGAATGAATTTCTACACCATCAAATCCAGCTTCTTTAACACGCCTTGCAGCATTTCTGAATTCTAAAATTATATTTTTAATTTCCTTTATTGAAAGTTCATCTGGTACAATACTTGAATTTGGATTTATAATAGCTGTTGGACCTACTGGGTTAAGCCCTGTGATTTCTTTACTTGTTGAACTTCCAGCATGATTTATTTGCATTACTGTTTTAGATCCATTTTTATGAATAGTGTCAGATAATTTTTTTAAACCTGCAACGTTATTATCCTGTGCAATAGAAAGTTGTTTTTCACTAGCCTTTCCAGCCAGTGTAATAAAACTGTGTTCTATAATAATAAGTGAGATATACCCACCCTTAGATTTTTCATCATAATAATCTAACATAGCTTTGCTTACCATACCATTCTGATCTGATTTTGACGTAGCCATTGGTGGCATAACCAATCTGTTGTTTAAAGTTAATTTGCAATTTTCTAAAGTTTTAAGTAAAAAAGACATTTAATGACCTCCATATAGTTAATTATTTTTTTATTACATTGTATTTTCCTATAGTATAATCTTTATCACCCTTAAATTCTATATTACCTTTCAAAGTTACTAATTCATTCACATATCTATAAACTATTCTTAGGGTAGCAAAAAACATATAATCCCTATAGTTACTTATATCTAAGTTACTACAGGGATTATATTAATTTATCATAATTACAATATTAAGCTCACTTTTTTATCATTAATTATGAAAACATATGAGGAAGCATTAGTGACAATCCTGGAACAAAAGTCAAAACTAATAGAACTGCTACCATTACGCCATAGAATGGAAATAATGCTTTTGTAACTTTCTCTATTGATATGTTTCCGATAGAGCAACCTACAAATAATGTTGAACCAACTGGTGGTGTAAGTAAACCTATACCAAGATTTAACATTAATACAATTCCAAATTGAATTGGATCCATGCCGAATTGTATTACTACTGGCAATAATATTGGTGTGGCAATAAGAATTAATGGAGCCATATCCATTATGCATCCAAGGAAAAGTAATATAAGATTTATAAGTAAAAATATTAATATTCTATTATCTGTTATTGATATTAATCCATTTGTTACAAGTGCTGGTAATTGAACCATTGCTATCATCCAACCAAAAGCTGCTGATGCTGCTATTAGACCCATAACCATTCCAATAGTGTTCAATGACTTTCTAAGTATAGCACCCATCCTAGATAGTGGTACATCTTTATATACAAAGAAAGTGATGATAAACGCATAAACTGTTGCAAGTGCTGCTGATTCTGTAGCAGTACAAATACCTGACATAATACCACCCATAATAATTACTGCTGTGAATAATCCAAGAATACCATCTTTTAACATATATAGTTTTTGTTTAAAAGGTATTTTTGCACTTACAGGGTATTTTCTTTTTACAGCCATAAAATAACTGAACACCATTACTGACGCTCCTAGTAAAACTCCTGGTACAATACCAGCTAAGAATAAACTACTAATAGATATTCCACCAGCTGCTAGTGAAAAAAGAATCAAATTATGACTTGGAGGTACAAGTACTCCTTGAGTCGCTGATGCTACGGTTACACAAACTGCAAAGTCTTTATCGTAACCTTCTTTTTCCATCATAGGAATCATAATAGATCCAATGGATGTTGTATCTGCTACTGAGGAACCAGAAAGTCCTCCAAAGAATAAGCAAGCAAGAACATCAACCATAGCTAGTCCGCCTCTTATCCTTCCAACTATTACTCTTGAAAAGTTAACTAGCCGAGTCGAGATACCCCCTTGCCCCATAATCTCGCCTGCAAGTATAAAGAAAGGAATAGTAATTAAAGAAAAAGAACTAATTCCTTTTGCTATTTGCTGTGCAACTGCCATTAATGGGACTTGCAAATATAATGCTGTTGCAACAGCTGATAATCCTAATGAGAAAGTTATTGGTACTTTTGCTAAAAGTAATCCGAAGAATACTCCGAGTAAAATAAAAATCGCTATTGTGTTAGTATCCATAATTTACCTCCATTTTAATTTCCGCTAATTAAATTTAATTTTAACCAAACCTAATTTTGTTTATCTAAAATTAAATCTAAAATTCTTATAATTGTGTAGATAATAATCATTACTCCGCAAACCGGTAAAACCGCATATAAAACACCTGATGGAAGTTGAGTTGCAGGAAGTGTTGAGCTCATTGTATCTGCACTTAATTGTTTACCATAAATAAATATAATGATTCCGAAAAGCATTACTGCTAATTCATCGAAGTAAAATATTATTTTTTGTGCTTTTTTAGGAAATAAATTAACTACTGCACTAATGCTCAAATGTGTACCTTTTTTTACGCCAATAGCTGTAGCTATAAATCCTAGCCATATCATTAATATTACACAAGTTTCTTCAGACCACCGAGGTGTAAATCCAAGTATATACCTAGTAAACACCTGGTAGAAAACTATACAAACCATAATTACTAAGGTTGTCATACATAAGTATTCTATAGCACTATCTATTTTATTAAGTATCTTTTTAATTGTATTCAATTGCATTTCACTCCTTTATTTTATAAAGTGAAGGAACCTGCTTTATCTGTCCAACTTCCTTAATAAAGCAGATTCCCATGATTAATTCTTAATTATTTTGTAGCAAGTATTGCATCAATTGTTTCTTTCCATTCTGGATGTGCTGAATACATTGGTTTAACTGCTTTTTGGAATAATGCTTGTTGATCAGCAGTTAGTTTAGTAATTGTAACTCCACCTTTTTTAACTATTGTAGCTTGTGCTGCATCAGACTGTTTAAGCCATTCTGTTCTTTCTACATTTGCACCAACAACTGCTGCTGCTCTTACTATTTTTTGATCGCTTGCTGATATTTTGTCCCATGATATTTTACTAAATGCTATCATTTCTGGAACTCTT
>ERZ1463035.49-NODE-49-length-24727-cov-12.958820_pt1 | contig 24727 bp, 25 predicted proteins | sample MGYA00564486_ERZ1463035 | MGnify/ENA primary metagenome ERZ1463035 (study PRJEB39244, sample SAMEA3635149) | Helicobacter pylori | study: EMG produced TPA metagenomics assembly of PRJEB11511 data set (Assembly of a 5300-year-old Helicobacter pylori... | reverse complement strand
TCACTGGAGTAACTGGATTGACGGGAGCAACAGGAATTACTGGAGCAACAGGAATTACTGGTGCAACTGGATCTACAGGTGTAACAGGAAGTACTGGAACTACTGGGGCAACCGGAAATACAGGAACTACAGGAATTACCGGAGCAACAGGAATTACTGGTGCAACAGGAATTACTGGTGCAACTGGATCTACAGGTGTAACAGGAGTAACAGGTGTCACTGGAGTAACTGGATTGACGGGAGCAACAGGAATTACTGGAGCAACAGGAATAACAGGAATAACAGGGGTTACTGGAATAACTGGAACCACTGGTGTAACAGGTCCAACAGGACCCACATTTGTACCGCAAGGAACTTTTGTTACATTGACACCAGGTTCTATCGCCCCTGGAAACATTATTCCTATGACAACTTCAAGTAGCACAAACACGGCGGGCGCATTCAGCATCATAGGGGGCAGAATTAGTGTTGTAAATGCAGGAACTTACCTTGCAGATGGGCGAATACAATTGGCAATTGGTTCATCAGGAGTGGTGGCCCTGCAGGTAAATAGTAATGGTGCAAGTGTTCCTTATTACAACGCAGGATCTCTTTCATCCATTAGTGTTAATATAAGTGGCCTGTTAGTTGTTAATACTATTCTTGTATTGAATGCAGGCGACACAGTTTCTCTGGTTAATGTAGCCAATCCACAGTTCACTATAGTGCTATTGGGAGCAATCAACAACACTGGAACTCCAACGACAACACCACCTGGAGCAATCACGCTAGTACGCTTGTCAGCATAAAGAAGATAATGACTCTGCTTCAGCCTTACCAAAGTGGGCAGTCAGATCCATTGGGCGTCCATTATTAGCAAGTAATAGTCTATTGTTAATTCAAAATTTTTAGGCATAATTAATTTGCACGATTAAACGTTAGTGTTTAGTCGTGCTTTTTATTGAAAGTTTGTGAAAGAGGGAATTTGCATCAGGAATTCCTATTATAATGACAACAATTCTAGGTGGATTAGTAGGTACTACTGGAGTTGTCGGGTTCGGAAGTTTGGCTCCAGGTGGTTCACTCCTTGGTGGAACCATAGACCTTACAGGTGGTGCGGACATACTTCTTAATTGTGCATTTTCTGTTCGAAGAGAGGGAACGATAACATCAATAGCAACTTACTATAGCAATGTACTTGCACTAGCGTTAGTACGATCACCAGTAACTATTACCGCACAATTATATAGAGCTACTACGCCTAATAATTTTTTTACATCGATACAAGGTGCAGTAGCAACTTTAACCCTTGCCTTAACAAGAAGTGTTGTATTAGTAGGAATTAGTAATGCAATTGCTACTGGCCTTTCAATACCTGTTACTGCACAAACACGATTGCTAATGGTGTTTTCTTAAACTGCTGCAGGTTTGTCACTTATTAATACTGTAACTGGTTATGCTAGTGCTGGTACTTGTGTTCACTGTAAGTCCTCTTACTATGGTTCTAAAGTTTGTGACTGCCGTCAAAATGGGATTTACGATTGCAAATGCCCTCGTAGACTTTCTGACATAAATGCTACTTGGGGTTGGGACAGCAATGAAAATCGTTGGTTTTACGGCTACACGCTCTATGCTTTATCTGCCTATAACAAGAAATACAAGATCGATCTACCTATTTATCTATGATTTGTAGAAGCGAGCAGACACGACAGTGTCACTGGAATAGTTTCCTTAGCTGAATATAGAGAACTGTTACCGCAGTTCCCTATATCAAATTATGTTCTTGACTCAGCTAACGATAAATATGCTACATATGAATTATGTTCTAAATGGAACATTAATTCTTTTATTGATTTGAACTCCAAAAATAAAGGAAATTCAAAATATCAAACTACTTTAAATATTAATGAAAAAGGAGTTCCTATCTGCATTGGTGGTCATAAAATGATCTATGACGGTTACGAAAAAAATCGTTCACGCCTTAAATGGCGTTGCCCTTTGATTTTAAAAAAGGTTGATAGTTGCTCTTGCTTTAAGCAGTGCTCACCCTCACCTTATGGGCTAGTAATTCATACTAAACCATCATGGGATTTGCGGTTATTTACTCGTGTGCCTCGCGGCTCAAAACAATGGAAAGTTATTTATAAAACTAGAACCTGCTCAGAACGTATAAACAATCGTATTCTAAATGATTATAGAATTCATTCTTTACGAATATATGGTAAAAAACGTTATTCATTTATGACTATGATTGCTGGAATTAATATTCATCTAGATGCAAGACTTAAAGTTTCAGGTTTTAATATCTTAAGTTTATTAGGTTAACTGTTTAACAATTAAATACCTTTTTCTAAAAATCCCTACATCATGTAGGTTTGTTTGCTATGCCAATTTTTACCCCAACCGGCTCTCCGAGCATAAAATTTATAGTTCCATATGATTCTATACAAACTCTAGTTTTACATATTAGTTTCCGTGACTACTCTAATACTCCACGGTAATTTTATTACTAATATAGAATGGTAACACATTGTTAATAAGAAACAATTGATATTCACCATGAGAACGCCAGATACCTAACATAAAAAACACCTCACAATCTATTTGGTAATTAATGACACATCTCATGGTTTTCAAATTTTACCAACTATGTCAAGTGTTTTTCAATTAAATATAATAATTTTTAAAGATTTTGTTTGAAATTCTGGGGGGGAAGCATAAAAATTATCCCTCCGGGACTGAGATATATAGGGGACTTAAGGGTTTCCAAATTCACTATACAACTATAAGGGTGGATCATTTTATTTTCTTCATTTTATGATATTAAGAATATCAACAGATGACGCAAAAAATTGTAGGCAAACATGGAAGAACAATATTTTAATTATATGTGTTGTATAAAATATAGACTATTACAATTGCTATTTACACATTTTTAATAGAATTATGTAGCAGTTTGTTTTTATCAGAACAACATATAGCAGCAGTTTATATAAAATTGTTACTGCTAGGAGGTCAAATATGTATAAAGAGGAAGTTAATGAAAGGGATTATATTGAAGGTAAAAAAAATTATTATTGGCACGCCTCTGATGAGCGTGTTGTTGACGATTATTATAGTAGAGATGATGGTTTAGAGTGTGACGGACATCATTGTGAATCACACTGCAAACCACACTGCGATGTGTGTCAAACAGGAGCAACGGGAGTAACCAGAACAACTGGGGATCAGGAGTAACTGGAGCAACAGGTGCTACTGGAACGGGACTATCTGCATTTTGATATGTATACCAGGTAGGTTCTGTAGTAGTACTTGGTGGAGCTAATGTACCATTTAGTAATAATGGACCTTTATCAATTATAACACATGCACCTGGGGCCACTACAGTAACAGTCGCTGCTGCTGGTAATTACCAAATTTACTACAGCATTAATATTACTGTAGGTTTAAGTGCCCAAATTGCCATTGCAGTAAATGGAACGGTAAATGCATCTACACCGGTTGCAGCTTTGGTTTCTATTGGAGAAGTTTCTGGAGATGCTATTTTAACAATTGCAGCTGGTAGTGTTCTCACTTTACGAAATAACTCTGCTGTATCAATAACAACTGCTACTGCAATAGGATCACAATTTACTATCATTCGTGTGAGTTAGCTTTTTTAGAGGCCTCTCATTAAAAAGTATATTAAATACTACTAATGGTAAAATATTTTGTTGCTGAATTGAACTGATTTTGAGACACATTCCTATATGGTATTCATTAGGAATGTGTCTTTTTACATAAAAAATTACCTCTTAAGTGGACGCGATTTTTAGCCGTGTTGACTAAGAGGTGAAATTAAAATATAAAAATTAGAGAGTTTTTTAACTTTTGACTTTGAGTTATATAAATACAACAAGAATAAATGCCATATATTATAAAGTATCAAAAATTAGGTTCAGTATTTTCGTTTGCTATATTAAGTAAATATTTTCCGTATTGTGTTTTTATTAAAGGTTGAGATATTTTTAAGAGTTGATTTCTATCTATAAAGCCATTAAAATAAGCAATTTCTTCAATACAAGCGACATATTGCCCTTGCCTTGTTTGCACGGCTTCCACAAAATTTGCAGCATCTAAAAGTCCCCTATGGGTGCCTGTATCAAGCCAAGCCATCCCTCTACCAAGTAATTCCACTTTTAGTTTTTTCAGTTTTAAATATTCATTATTAACTGAAGTAATTTCAAGTTCGCCTCTACTCGAGGGTTTAACATTTTTAGCAATTTCTATTACATTATTATCATAAAAATACAAACCGCAAACAGCATAATTTGATTTTGGATTTTGTGGCTTTTCTTCAATTGATATTATATTATTATTTTTATCGAATTCGACTATTCCAAATTCTTTTGGATTGCTTACATGGTATCCAAAAATAGTAGCTCCTTTTTTTCTATTTGCAGCGATAATAAGTCTCTGAGTAAACCCATAACCATGAAATATATTATCACCAAGGATTAAAGCAACATTATCATGTCCTATAAATTGTTCGCCTATTATAAATGCATCAGCTAGTCCACGAGGATAAGTTTGAATAGCATACTTTATATTAAGACCTAAGAAACTACCGTCAGAAAGGAGTTCCTCAAAAGAAATTATGTCTCTAGGGGTTGAAATAATTAATATGTCTTTAATACCAGCCAGCATCAAAACAGATAATGGATAATATATCATGGGTTTATAATATATAGGTAATATCTGTTTAGATATTGATTTTGTTATTGGGTAAAGACGTGTGCCAGATCCTCCTGCTAGAATAATACCTTTCATATTTTTGCCTCCTGAAGAAGTCTATCTTTATTAATATATTATAGTTAGTACAAATTAGTGCAACCCATTATTTTAGATAATTTTTTATTTTAAGGTATAGCTATGCACTTTCTATTTGCTTTTTACATAAAGTATACAGTAAATATAAAGAAAATTTTCTTTGATTAATTATGGGGTGAAATTTAATGAAAGTAGTAATACTTTGTGGTGGTAAAGGAACACGTATGAGAGAGGAAACAGAATACCGGCCAAAGCCTTTAGTTGAGATTGGTGGTAAACCAATTTTGTGGCATATAATGAAAAACTATTCAAACTATTGATTTAATGATTTTATTTTATGCGTTGGATACAAAGGAGAAATGATAAAGCAATATTTTATGGACATGTACTGGAGAAATAATGATTTTACTTTGCATTTAGGTGGAGATAGAAAATTAGAATACCATACAAAGGAAGAGGAGAACTGGAATATTACTATTGTTGACACAGGTATTGAAACACTGAAGGGAGGTAGATTAAAACAAATAGAAAAATATATAGATGATGAAGAATTTATGCTTACCTATGGAGATGGGTTAAGCAATGTAAATATCTTAGAACTTTTAGAATTCCATAGAAGAAAAGGTAAAATAGGAACACTTACAGGGGTCAATCCTCTTTCAACTTTTGGTGTTATGGAAGTTGAAGATGAAGATGTTAAGTCCTTTATAGAAAAACCGGTTTTAAAAGACAAAGTGAATGGCGGGTTTATGGTATTTAATAAGGAAGTGTTTAAATATCTACCCAGTGAAGATTGTTTTCTTGAGCAAGAACCTATAAGAAATCTTGCAAAAGATAAACAACTTTCTGTTTATGATCATAAGGGATTCTGGGTTGCTATAGATACTATAAAAGATGTTCAAACCGTAAATAAGTTATGGGATAAAGGAGAGCATTTATGGAGCATACCAGAGTAGATTTGTTTAATAACTTTTACAAGAATAAAAGAGTTCTAATTACTGGACATACAGGGTTTAAAGGCTCATGGCTTTCAATTTGGCTTAATATATTAGGAGCAACAGTTATAGGATTTTCACTTGATCCATATACGATGGATGATAATTTTGTTGTTAGCAAATTAAAAGATAAGATCATAGATGTTAGAGGTGATATTAGAGATTATAACAAGATTCTAGAGACTTTTAATATATATAAGCCAGAAATCGTTTTTCATTTAGCAGCGCAGGCATTAGTGAAAGAGTCTTATGAGAATCCTAAAGAGACTTATGAGACAAATGTAATGGGAACCTTAAACGTACTTGAATGCATTAAAAATTCACCTAGCGTTAAAGTTTCCGTTATGGTAACTACAGATAAATGTTACAAAAATATGGAACAAATATGGGGATATAGAGAAAATGATCCTATGGGTGGATATGATCCTTATAGTTCTAGCAAAGGATGCGCCGAAATACTTATAGATTCCTATAGAAATTCTTTTATTAATCCTAAAGATTATAAAAATCACGGCAAAGCTATAGCATCTGTTCGAGCTGGTAATGTTATTGGGGGTGGCGATTGGTCAAAGGATAGAGTAATTCCAGATAGCATAAGGGCATTAAAAAATAATAAAGATATTGAAATTAGAAATCCAAATTCAGTTAGGCCTTGGCAACATGTCCTTGAGCCCTTAAGTGGATATTTATTGCTTGCGTCAATGATGTATGAAGATGGTATTAGTTATTGTAGTGGTTGGAATTTTGGACCAGATGATTATTCAATAATTTCTGTGAAAATTGTTGTAGATATAATAATTAAGCAGTGGGGATCTGGTAAATGCATAGATATATCAAGCATTAATGCACCTCATGAGGCAAATTTATTGAAACTAGATTGTACAAAGGCAAAAACTTATCTTAAATGGACACCAAAATTAAATATAGATGAGGCAATAAAGTTAACAGTAGATTGGTATAAAAATAATAGTGATAAAGATATGTTTGATCTTTGTGTTGATCAAATAGAAAGTTATTGCAATAAGTTAGTTATAGAGGAAAGGTAAAATGGAAAAAAGTGTACTAATTACAGGTGCTAGTGGATTTGTAGGGTCTTGTTTAGTTAGAAGGTTACTTAAAGAAAACTATAAAATTCATATATTAGCGAGAGATAGTATCAAATTATGGAGACTCCGAGATATATTAAAGGATATAGAAACGCACAAGGTAGATTTGCTAAATAGTGATGCGGTAGCTAAGTTAGCTAGTAATATCAGTATAGATAAAGTATACCACTTAGCAACTTATGGAGGGTATCATTATCAAAAGAATGTAGAAGATGTGATAAATACTAATATTATTGGGACATTTAATTTATTTAAAGAATTTACTAAAAAGAGTTTAGAAATGTTTATAAATACTAGTACCTCATCTGAATATGGAGAAAAGTTTGAGCCAATGAGAGAGGATATGAGTGTTCTTCCTAATAATATGTATGGAGCAAGTAAGGCAGCTGGGACTATATTGTGTAGCTCTTATGCGAAAACTAATAATATACCATTGGTTACCCTTAGATTGTTTTCACCATATGGATATTATGATGCTAAAACTAGATTAATACCTACAGTTATTATGGCTTGTCTTCTAGGACAAGAAATTAAATTATCCCATAAAGATTCAAAGAGAGATTTCATATTTATAGATGATGTTCTTGATGCATATATAGACTCAAGCAAGCAAGCAAACTCTTATGGAGAAATATTTAATATAGGAAGTGGAATACAGTATACAATGGATGAAATTGTAAGTAATATAATCAATTTAACTGGGAAGGATGTAAATGTTCACTTTGAAAACAATTTGGATAGGCAATATGAACCACAAATGTGGGTTAGTGATATTAAAAAAGACAATGAAAAACTAAACTGGAAACCTAAAGTTGAAATAAAAGTGGGACTAAATAATACAATAGAATGGTTTAAAGATAATTTACAATTTTATAGGTAGGTGGTAAATACTATGAAGTTATCAGATTATATTGTGCAGTTTTTAAAAGATAATGGAGTTACAACAGTCTTTGGATATCAAGGAGGAGCTATAACTCATTTTGTCGATTCTGTATATAAAGCAGATGGGATTAAATTTATATCTAATTATCATGAACAAGCTTCAGCCTTTGCAGCTGAGGGTTATGCAAGAGTTAGTGGAAATATAGGAGTATGTACAGCAACTAGTGGTCCAGGTGCCACAAATTTAATAACAGGAATAGGAAGTGCATTTTTTGATTCTATTCCTTGTTTGTATATAACGGGTCAAGTTAATACCTATGAATATAAAAGGTCAAAAGATATAAGGCAAGAGGGATTTCAAGAAACTGATATAGTAAGCATAATAGAGCCTATAACAAAGTATGCTGTTATGATTACAGATTCAAAAAAAATTAAATTTTATTTAGAAAAGGCAATTTATTTAGCAAAAGAAGGTAGGTCAGGGCCGGTTTTATTAGATTTACCAATGGATATGCAACGTGCGGAAATTAATCCTGAAGAGCTAATAAGTTTTTATGAATCAGATGAATATGGATTAATAATAAATGATAAAGTTGACTTAAGGGATGTTAATGAATTAATAGAACTGATAAAAAACAGTAAAAGACCTATGATACTTGCAGGTGGAGGTATAAGACTTGCAAATGCAAGTGAAAACATTGAAAAACTCATTGAGATAACTGGCATCCCTGTAGCTTGCACCTTAATGGGAATAGATTGTATCAATCACAATCACGCATGTTACGTTGGGTATATGGGATCATATGGAAATAGGTATTCAAATTTAGCAGTTGCGAATTGTGATTTACTAATAGTTCTAGGGTCAAGATTAACTTCGAGACAGACAAGTTCTATAACTGATAGTTTCGCAAGAGAGGCTAAAATAGTTCATGTAGATATAGATAAAAATGAGCTTAATATAAAGGTAAAGGAAGTTTTAAGTATAAAATGTGACCTAAATTTATTTATAAGTGAATTAAATAATTCTTTATCAAAATTTGATTATAAATTTGATTTTACTTCTTGGATTGATAAAATAAACAACTATAAAACAATGTATCCATCATATGAATATCATAAGGATACAAATGAAATAGATCCTAACGAGTTCATGAATAAAATAAGTGAAATGTTACATCCAAATTCCATAATATGTTTAGATATAGGGCAAAATCAAATTTGGGCATCTCAATCTTTGAAACTGAAAAAGAGTCAAAGATTATTAAATGCAGGTGGAATGGGACCAATGGGTTTTGGGTTACCAGCTGCTATAGGAGCCTGGTATGCGAGGTCGAATTATAAAGTAGTTACAATTACTGGTGATGGTGGTATTCAAATGAATATTCAAGAGCTACAAACCATTGCGAGGGAAAAGATACCTATAAAAATTATTATTATGAACAATAAGGCATTAGGTATGATTAGACATTTTCAGGAAATGTATTTTGAATCAAATTATTATGGAACTATAGAGGGATATTCTGCTGCAAATTTTATGAAAATCAGTGAGGCTTACGGCATAAAATTACTTAAAATAAGTAATGAAAGTCAAATGAATGAATTAAAAGAAAAGTTGAATGATGATCAAAGTTATGTTATAGAAGTGGAACTTAAAAATATAACTTACGTAGTTCCCAAATTAGGTATGGGTAGACCGATTGAAGATCAAGAACCTCTTTTAGGTAGAAATCAGCTTGAAGAAAACATGATAATTGATATGTATAAGTCTTAACAAGGGGTGATTAATATTAAAGATGAAAACATAATAAGAGATGAAATTTTGGAAAAGGTAAAAGAGCTATATAAGCTTCGTGAAGAGAAAAAAAATTTATACCAGGTAAAACAAAGGTGAATTATGCAAGGCGTGTGTATGATGAAAATGAAATGGTAGCAGTTGTAGATTCGGTATTAGATTTTTGGTTAACACTTGGAGTAAAGGGCCGAGAGTTTTGTGATAGCTTTTCAAGATACATTGGTGCAAAGTATTGTTTAGTTACTAATTCTGGCTCGTCAGCTAATTTAATTGCAGTTTCTGTGCTTTGTTCTAAAACAATAAAAAACCCTATGAAGGTTTGCGATGAGGTAATAACAACTGCAATGACTTTTCCGACTACGCTAAATCCAATAATTCAAAATGGGTTAATACCTGTATTTGTAGACATAGAAGAAGACACATATAATATTGATGCCTCAAAAATAGAAGCGGCAATAACTGATAAAACGAGAGCTATAGTTTTTGCTCATACCTTAGGTAATCCAGCTGAGATGGATAAGATAATGGATATAGCAAAAAGGCATAACCTATACGTAGTAGAGGATACTTGTGATGCACTAGATTCAAGTTATGATGGAAAACTTTGTGGGACATTTGGTGATTTCTCAACTAATAGCTTTTATGCAGCTCATCATATTACAATGGGTGAGGGTGGCGCAATATGTACAAATTCTAATGAGTTATATAAAGCAGCACTTTCTATAAGAGATTGGGGGAGGGCATGTTTTTGTCAAACTGGTGAAGTTAGTGGTAAAGGTGCTTGCGGACATAGGTTTGATTATAAGTTTGATGGTCTGCCAGATGGTTATGATCATAAATACGTTTATAATAATATAGGATATAACTTAAAACCATTAGATATACAGTGTGCAATGGGAATTGAGCAACTTAAAAAACTTCCTGAGTTTACGAAGGTAAGAAAAAATAATTTTAAAAGGTTGTATGAATGTTTTAAAAAATATGAAGATGTGTTTATATTGCCAAGGTCTTTACCTAAAGCAGACCCATCTTGGTTTGCAATACCAATTACGATAAGAGAAACTGCTTGGCTTTCTAAAAAAGATTTTGTTACTTATCTTGAATCAAAACTTATAGAAACAAGAATGTTATTTGCTGGAAATATCCTAAAACAGCCAGGGTACAAGGATATAAAGCACAGAATATCAGGAGATTTAAAATATACAGATGGCGTTCTTGAGAGGACATTTTTCCTAGGTGTATATCCAGGTATAACAAAAGAAAAATTAGAGTATATGATAAAAAGCATAGATAGTTTCTTCGAAAATAATATAAAATGAGATAAAGCTTACCTGTATAAAATGGACCCTATGTCAAGGACATTTTATACAGGTAAGCTTTTTTTAGTGATTTATATCAAATATTTACTTTTAGATTTTTCTATTCTCTAATACATTTTTTATGTCAGCATCACTTCGAGTTCTAATCCATTTACCAGTATTAGTATCATACATTTTAATTATTGTAGCGGGGCTTCCAGCAGCAATGCTGTAATCGGGGATACTTTTTGTAACAAAACTGTTAGCAGCAATAACGCAGCCACGTCCAATATGGACATCTCCGACAATTGATGCATTTACACCTATCCATGAACCTTCTCCAATTACTATTTTATTTGTTATTGAAGTTATTCCTTGATGCATAATAGGAATTCCTATACTCTCATAATTGTGACTACAGTCTGAAATATATACATTAGGTGCAATTATAACATTTTTTTCAATAGTACCTTTGTTAGCTATAGAAATTGTAAAACGACTTCCTATTTGGCACCCGTCTTCTATAACAATTTTAGGTGAATTATTATTCTCATATGAACAAATATTAAGCCAACAATTATCTTTTATAAAGGTGCCAGTTCCGATACTTGTATAACTAAAATTACTTATTTTATAATCTTCTAGGATTGTAGAATTGATTCCAAAACCGTAAAATAATTTTGATAGTGGGCTATTAGTAATAATTGCAGGTTCTCCCATAAAATTTTGCCTCCATATTTATAATATACTAAATTATACAGCAGTTCTTTTATAATAATCTCTGTTTGCAATTACAGCGGCCGACTTAGGTTTAAACTGTGCAGCTTTATCATTATATTTAATTGACTCATCTCTATTGCCTAATCTGTCATAGCAAACAGAAAGCTGTATATTGGGTATATAACCCCAGAAATCATGGGATATAAAACCCCAGCCATTAATTGGCTTAGTAAGCTCTGATGCAATTATATACCAGACAATAGCACTTTTATAGTCTCCAGATTCAAAATAATAAGTCCCTATATTACAGCATATCTCAGCCCTTGGAGTATCATATTCAAAGCTCCTAAGTAATATTTTAAGCATACTTTCTTTATCCCCTACAATGTTATAACACTTAGAAAGATCAAAACAGGCACTTATATTATCTTCTAACCAGCCTTGTTTTGTGTCTAAAAATTTATTGAAATATTTTATAGCATCTTCAATAAAACCATTTTGAAATAATTCCCTTGAATAATAGAAAAGCCCTCTTGGACTCAAAGTTTTTCCCTCAGATAATAATCCTTTATAGATGGATATATTTCTACCTTTTACAGCTGAGTGTTCTTTTCTATGTGTTATGCAAATATCTAGGCTTTTAATGTTCCCTCCCATTATTAGGCATTCATGAACAGGCTCCGACCATTTAGAATTATTTGTACGTTTTGATAAGCGTTCTCTAAAATAGGATAGCGTAACTGTCCCATTTGCATCAAAGCCTACGTTATACATTAGCATTACATTATCTACATCTAGAGTTAAGTCTTGCTTAAGTTGTTTGAATTTTTTTATATCTTCGTCCAGTATCACGTCATCTGCATCTAGCCAAAGAATAAAGTCCATTTTGGCTTTAGAATAAGAATAATTTCTAGCGGCAGAAAAATCATTTATCCACTTAAAATCAAATACTTTGTGTGTATATTGCTTTGCAATTTTTTTTGTCTTATCAGTTGATCCAGTATCTACTATAATTATTTCGTCAACAATATCTTTAACACACTCAAGGCACCTAACTAAAACATCTTCCTCATTTTTTACAATCATGCATAAACTAATAGTTACCATATAAACCTCCTAAAAAAAATCTACACTATATAATATGCTATGGTTTAAAATCGGAACCATATTTATTGATATTAAATATACTTTTAGGAGCATGCGAGGTACATTTTTAAATATAAAGAATATTATGTAATTGGAGCGTAATTAATAAAATATAAGACAAACATGTATAAATAATAGACTATAAAATAAAAATGAGGAGTTGATATATATGGCTAATTCAATTGTTTTTTCTGATATATCTAAAGAGTTAAATAACGGTTCAAAAAAATTTAAACAAGAGAATAATCATAATAGTATAAGAAACAAATTAAAATTAGTATTTTTTGTTAAGCAAGGTGTTGATAGTTTTCTTTGCGGTATTATTGATGCCTTATCTAAGGAATATGAGGTCAAGAAAATTATAGTAACAGAATATAGGCAGATAGATGAGGGGATGTTGTGGGCTGATATTTGCTGGTTTGAGTGGTGTGATGAATTAATATCATATGGAAGTAAATTAGAGCTCGCGAAATTAAAGATCATTATATGCAGGCTTCATAGTTATGAAGCCTTTACTGATTATATTCATAATGTTAGTTGGAATAATGTGGACAAAGTTATTTTTGTTGCTGAGCATATTAAAGATAATGTGTTAAAAAAAGTAGATATAGATAAAGATAAAGTTAAAGTTATATATAATGGTATAAATTTGGATAAGTTCAAATTCAAAGAAAGAAAAAAAGGATTTAATATAGCATATGTAGGTTATATTAATTTTAAGAAGGGACCAATGTTATTACTTCATACTTTTAAAGCCATATTTGATATAGATTCAAGATATAAATTATATATAGCAGGTGAATATCAGGAAGAAAGATATGCTTTGTATTTTCAGCAAATGATTAAAGAAATGGGATTACAAAACAATGTAATATATGATGGATGGCAAGATGATATTAATAAATGGTTAGATGATAAAAATTATATTTTATGTACAAGTGTATTAGAAGGTAACCCAATAGGTGTTATGGAGGCAATGGCAAGAGGAATTAAACCTTTAATACACAATTTTGTAGGAGCTAAGTTACAGTTTGATAAATATGTTTGGAATAGTATTGATGAATGTCTTGAAATGGTAAATTCAAATGAATACAACTCTAAAGAATATAAAGATTATATTGTCAATAACTATTCATTAGAAAAACAAATAACTTCAATTAAAAACGTTATTAAAAATCTAAAAAAAAAAGATAATATAATAGATGTTGTTAAAGAATTTTTAAACAAAAAAAGACAAAGTGAAGTTAATTTGGATGATTTCACTTTGTTAATTACTTTATTTAATCGTGTTACGATATTAAATGATGATATATTAAGTGAATTTAAGTTTGGGATTCAAGATAAAGTAATTGTAGATGATCACTCAACAGAGGATATTGAAGAATTAACTGTTATTATGAAAAATAGAGAAAGTTTAGGTGTTAAAAACATATTAACTCATGAAAATAACAAAGGGTTAGCAGCATCAAGAGATACAGGATTTAAAAATATAAAAACTCGAAATACAATTGTTTTAGATGATGATGATATGCTTTTATGTATAGATGAAAATTCTATGGAGAAAGATTACAACAGATTAAAACAAGATTCAGTAATTGTAATACCAAGATATATAATAAATTTATATGATAATGGAAAGTTAGAAATAGGGTATGATAGGAAATCATATAACGAGTTGGAAGCTAAGGATGTTTTGAAAGACATTACAATAACCTCAGAGGTAAGGGCACTTTTAGCTGGATCAATATCAAGCACAAAAAAATTATTAAAATGTAACCCAAATAGTATATTTATAGTATCAGAAGATTTTATGACTTTAATAAGGATGTTTGCTAGTAATTTGGATAAAAAAGTTGTTGTTTCAAATAATTATGTTCATGTTAGAAGAATTAGTTGCAATACCTTAAGTAGAACAATTAATCAGAAAAAACTAGTATTAGGTTTAATATCGCAAACCGTTGGGTGTTATTATTGCATTAAAAATAATATCTTAAGTGTGGAAGATGTTTTTAATTATATGAGAAAAAGAGGAAATTTACTTCAAGAAATTTATAAATATGGTGAACAGTTTGTATGCGAAATGATTTTTTATTTAAATGATGAAATTGAAGAAGAAACTTTTGTAAAATATTTAAACATTTTAGATATAAAAATTGAAAGGTCTGTTTATGAAATATGTGTAGAAATAAATTTAATGAAAAAGCTTATTGGTAGTAAGAAAAACGACCTTGTTGTTTTAACACAACATCAAAACCTACCTAAGGTGAGTATTATTATTACTACATTTAACAGAAAAAATTTCTTACAACAAGCGATAAATAGTGTTATTAAACAAGATTATGCTAATATGGAGATAATTATTTTTGATGATTGTTCAAATTATGATATAGATGAAGTGAAGATACTTTAACAGTACCATTGGTAAGTGAGGATAATGTTCCCCCAGTTATTGATGATACTTTTATGGTTCCATTTGTAATTGAAGTAACTGTTGCCTTAACAGTACCGTTGGTTAATGAAGAAACCTTTACAGTACCGTTTGTTAATGAGGATAACGTTCCACCAGTAAATGATGATATTTTTACGGTACCATTTGTTAAAGAAGTTATAGAAGCAACTTTGACAGTACCATTTGTAATTGAAGATATTGATTCAACAGTAACAGTACCGCTTGTTAATGAAGAGACCTTTACTGTACCACTTGTTATTGAAGATAATGTTCCACCAGCTAATGAAGATACTTTAACAGTACCACTGGTAATTGAAGACAAGGTTCCACCAGTAAATGAAGAAATTTTAACAGTACCACTAGTAATAGATGTAACGGTTGCTTTTACAGTACCACTCGTTATTGATGATATTTGTCCAACAATAACTAATTCACCGTTGCTATTTACACTAAGGGCTTTATAACCTGTGCCATCAAAACCGAACACAGCAGATTTAAGTTGTTCTGCGGAATTTTGGAATACTATGCTATTAGCCAAAGTTTTCCACTCCTTAATTTTATTAAACTTATAGATATATTTAAGTTCGATACATTATATGTATATATTGAATAAAGGGTGTTTGTGAAATACAGAAGTAACAAGAAACAGTGTTTAAAGCCTATTATAAAACAAAATAAGAATAACTAATGTAGCAAAAAATAAAATAGCTTCATATAATACAATGTAAAAGGGAGAAAAAAAGGTTTCAACATAGTTTTAGGTGATGCAATCTTTGCGTAAGAAGCGTTAAAAGGCGGTGAAATAATTGGAAACATATATCATAAAACCTAAAGTAGAATTTGTTAACGTTGTGTCAAATCAGAGACAGAAGAATTTATCTAATCGTCAAGTTATGCGTATAGGAAGGTATGATGAAAGGAATAAATATAGAGTCTTATTTAATATTCCTATAAATGAAATCCCTGCAGATGCAGAAATATTAAGTGCAAAGCTTTTTATAAATATTATAGACGTAGAAGGACGATATTTAAATAAACTCACACCATACCCAATAATAGAAGGTTGGAGTATAGACACTGTTAACTGGTGTAACCAACCTAAATTTAGTAAAGATAAGTGTGATCAAAATGTGAATATAAAAACAAAACCACAATATATATTTGAAATAACTACGATAATTCAAATTTTTAGCACTAAGTGTTAGAGGATGGGATAAAGGAATGATTGAAAATAGAAAAACTTCAATAATAATTTTAACTTACAACAATCTTGCTTACAATCACATTTGCATTGATAGTATAAGGAAATATACTAAAGAGAATACCTATGAAATAATTGTTGTGGATAACAATTCTACTGATGGAACAAGAGAGTGGCTTAAAAAGCAGAAGGATATAGTGGCTATTTTAAATGATGAAAATGTAGGATTCCCAAAAGGATGTAATATTGGAATAGAGGCAGCAGGAAAAGAAAATGATATTCTATTTTTAAATAATGATACTGTAGTTACTCCAAGGTGGCTTGATAACCTTAAAACATGTATATATAGTGATGATAAAATTGGAGGAGTTGCATCTATAACTAATAATTGTTCTAATTATCAGTCTATAAGTGTTCCTTATATTGATGTTAAGGATATTATTCCATTTGCTGAGGCTAATAATATTTCAAATCCAAATAAATGGGAAGAAAAGGCTAGACTTGTTGCATTTTGTATGCTTATAAAGAGAGAGGTTCTTAATAAAATTGGAATTATGGATGAAAGGTTTTCGCCTGGAAATTTTGAAGATGATGATTTATGCATGAGAATTATAGAAGAGGGTTACAAATTGATGCTTTGTAATGATAGCTTTATACATCATTTTGGTAGTTCATCTTTTAAAAAAGATTATACTAAATTTAGTAATATTCTAGCTGTAAATCGTAAGAAACTTGAAGATAAGTGGGGGTTTAACTCTAATACTAGTAGCATAGTAAGATTCGACATAATAGAACGTATAAATGAGCCAAAAGAAGATGAATTAAATGTTCTCGAATTTGATTGTGGACTAGGGGCAACACTACTTAAATTAAAATATAAGTACCCTAATTCAAAGATATATGGTATAGAGACAGATTCTAATATATCAAGGCTAGGTAAGAAAATTCTAGAAATAATGACTGAGGATTTTGAAAAAGATTATAAAATGAAATTTAAAAAAGATAAAACAGATTTTTTTGATTATATAATTCTTGGAAATAGACTGCAACAAAGTAAAAATCCTTGGAAACTCTTGAATGAAGTGAAAAAATTTTTAAAACCTGGAGGATATGTAATTGCTACGATTCCAAACGTAATGCATTACTCAGTTATAAAGGGTTTATTAAGTGGAAGTTTTATGTATGATAAAAATCAGCTTTTAGATAGAAGTAATAATAAGTTTTTTACTTTAAAAGATATATATAAAATATTTGAAGAGTGTGGGTATATTAATCCATTTGTGTTTCATTATTATAATGAATTAGCACCAGAAGACGATAAATTATTAGATAATATTTGTAGCATTGTGGGACCTGAGATGAAAGGGTTTTTCTTATCTTATGAGTATGTGGCTAAGTTCCAGAAAAGTTTATAGTGTTTTGTATTGAAAAAGTAACAGTACCTAGGAACTATTACTTCCTATGCTCCATATGATGAATTGTATGAAAATCATAATTCAAAAGGAGAAGGTTATTTATGGAAGTACTGGTCACCGGGGGAGCCGGTTATATTGGAAGTCATACTTGTGTGGAACTATTAAATTCAGGATATGAAGTTATAGTTGTAGACAATTTTTCTAATAGTAAAGCAGAATCATTAAAAAGAGTTCAAGAAATAACGGGAAAATATTTGAAATTTTATGAGATAGATATTTCGGATAAACTTGATTTAGAAAAAGTTTTTTCTGAAAACAATATAGAAGTCGTTATTCATTTCGCTGGATTTAAGGCTGTAGGTGAATCTATAAAAATACCAATTTTATATTATCATAATAACATTACAGGAACGCTTGTACTTTGTGAAGTAATGAAAAGGTATAATGTAAAAAAATTAGTATTTAGTTCTTCTGCAACTGTATATGGAATGCCAAAGACTGTTCCTATTAGTGAAGATTTTCCACTAAATGTTACTAATCCTTATGGTAGAACTAAGTTAATGATAGAAAAAATACTTCAAGATATATATGCATCAGATAAACAGTGGGGTGTAGCTATATTAAGATATTTTAATCCTATTGGTGCTCATGAAAGTGGAAGGATAGGTGAAGATCCAAGAGGAATACCAAATAATTTGATGCCATTTATAACTCAAGTTGCAGTTGGCAAAAGAGATAAATTAAGTATATTTGGTGGTAATTATGCCACACATGATGGCACCGGAGTTAGGGACTATATTCATGTTATAGACCTTGCTAAGGGCCATTTAAAAGCTTTAGAAAAGATTATGAAAAGTAGTGGTATCGAGCCTTATAATCTTGGAACTGGAATAGGGTATAGTGTTTTAGATTTGATTATAAACTTTGAAAAGGTTACAAATAAAAAGATACCATATGTAATATCGCATCCTAGATTGGGAGATATAGCGGAGTGTTATGCTAATCCTTTAAAAGCAAAAACTATTTTAAAGTGGAGTGCACAAAAAAACATTCAAGATATGTGCCTTGATGCTTGGCGCTGGCAAATGAATAACCCGAATGGATACTAGGAAGATTAGGGAAGGAAATGATAATTAAAATGAAAAAAAATTTCACGTTATACTGGCCCAGCTTTGTTGAGACAGAATTATGTAAAGATTTAGGCATAATTACTATGATATTTAGTAAATATTTAAACTATAACAGTTCAATTTTATGTAATAAAAAAAAAAAAATTATGATGAAGTAACAAAGGAAAATATAAAAATGATTTACCTGGTTGATGATGCCACAATTAATAATGCTTTGGAAAATACAGATGTCCTTTTACTTATAGGTTATTATGATTTTAATTTATTAATGATAGAAAAATATAAATCAATTAATCCAAAAGGAAAAGTTTATCTAAAACTTGACTTAAATATACATTGGTTAAGAAGAATAGTGCTTGGTCAGAAAAATACTGATTTACTGAATCAATGTACTCTTATTTCTGTAGAATGTAAAAATCTTAAAAAAACACTCTATGAAAATTGGCCAGTAAAAATTAAATATATACCAAATGGGTATTATAACACTGGTATTACTAAAAATATAGAATTTAAAGAGAAAGAAAATACAATCATTACGGTCGGAAGATTAGGAACTTATGAAAAAGCTACAGAAGTTTTACTTGAGGCATTTAAATTAGCGGCGCCAAATCTAACAAATTGGAAGTTAAAACTTATTGGGAGTATAGAACCATATTTTCAATCATATATTGATAATTTTATAGAGAATAATCCACAATTAAAAGACCAAATTATTTTCACAGGAAGAATTAATGATAGAAAATTAATTGAGGAAGAATATAAAAAGGCAAAGATTTTCTGCCTTACCTCAAGGTGTGAGGGATTCCCAAATGTATTTGGAGAAGCAGCTAACAAAGGTTGCTATATAATTTCGTCAGATATAGATCCTGCATGGGATATAACAGACGACAAAAAATATGGAAGTGTGTTTCCTATAAATGATCATGTTGCTCTTGCAAATGAACTGATAACAGTTTGTTTAAATGAAGCAAGATTAGAAACAGTGTGCAGGGATATTCAAATTTATACAAAAGAGAATTTTGAATGGATAAAACTTTGTGAAAAGATAGAATGTTTCTTAAACGAAAATAATGAATAAGATAGGAGATTGATTTATGGATAATAGCAATCTAGTCAGTGTATTGGTTCTATCTTATAATAATTTAAGATATATGAAAGAATGTCTAAATTCAATTATGCAGCAGAATTATCAGCATATTGAAATTATTATAAGCGATGACTTTTCTAGCGACTTTAAGAAAGATGAAATAGAACAATTTATAATGGATAATAAAAAAGGAAATATAGTTAATTATGTAATAAATCATAATTCATGCAATTTAGGAACGGTTAAAAATTTAAATAAGGCAATTAGTTTGGCAACTGGTAATTATTTTATTAATCTTGCTTGTGATGATTTACTTTTTGATAGTGGTACTATAAGTGCCATTGTAAAATTTTTTTCTGATTCAAATTATCTTGTATTAGCGGGATATATAGCTGAGTATGATGAAAAATTAAAGGAATGTTTATTAATAACACCTACATTAGAATATATTAAATACACCTATGGTAATCCTATTGATTGTTATAGAGCTTTATGTGCCTGTAATTTTATTCCTGCGCCAGGTATGGCGTACAAAAGAGAACTTATAAATAGATATGGTATGTATGATGAAGAATATAAATTAGTAGAAGATTATCCAAGATGGTTGTATTTAACAAGAAATGGATGCTGTATTGGATTTTTATCACGTTTTATTGTTAAATATAGAAATGGAGGTATCTCATTTAACAGAGATGAAAATATTGATAAAATTTATAATGATGATTTAGCATTAGTTAAAGAAAAAGAGATATTACCTTATGTGAATATAATTAAAGATATCAACTATAAGTAGTGGGGAATTTAATATTAGAGATTTTTAAGGAAATTGTATTTAAAATTATTGAGAAAATCATTAAGCTTTTACTGAAAATTAATTTTCATGCAAATCTTATGTTTAATGAGAGGAGTGATCTAATGAATGATAGTAAAATTTCAAATAGTGCAATAATTAAAGATAATGTAATTATTGGTGATAATGTAATAGTAGAAGACAATTGCTATATAGATTATGGAGCAATATTAAGAGATAATGTTCATATAAAAAAAGGCAGTTACATTGGAGTCAGATGCATTTTAGGAGAGTATTTAATGGACTTTTATTCTGATAGAACAAATAAGGTTCATCCTTTAATAATTGGAGAAAATGCATTGATTAGAAGCGAAACAATTGTTTATGGTGAAACAGTTATAGGAAATAATTTTCAGACTGGTCATAGAGTAACTATAAGAGAAAAGTCATTAATAGGAAATAACGTTAGGATTGGAACATTAGCTGATATACAAGGAGATTGTAGCATAGGAAATTATGTGAATCTTCATAGTAATGTGCACATAGGTCAAAAAAGTGTAATAAAAGATTATGTTTGGATTTTTCCATATGTTGTTTTAACTAATGATCCTACTCCACCATCAAAAACGATGTTAGGGGTTACTGTAGAATCTTACGCAGTAATTGCTACTGGAAGTGTAATTTTGCCTGGAGTAAATATAGGTGAGGACTCATTTGTTGGAGCAGGAAGTGTGGTAGGTAAAAATGTAGAAAAAGAAACACTAACAGTTGGAAATCCAGCAAAAAAAACATTCCCAATACAGGACATAAAAAACAAGTTAACTGGGAAGAAAATTTATCCTTGGAAATATACTTTTTCTAGAGGGATGCCATGGGAGGAGCTAGGGTACGCGCAATGGTTAAAAAGTGAGAGTGTATTATAAATGGTTAGGTTTAACATTACTGAATTCTAAAAAAGGGGAATAACCTAATGAATATTGTAAGAAATCTAAATAATATCTCATGTAAAGAATATTGTAACAATAATAATTCTAAATATTCTATTCTTAAAAAAGAATATTTTCAGAAAAATTATATACCAAATTACATGGATAATAATGAAGTTAATAATTATATAGAAGTTAGTTATCCTGAAACTTATGTAGCTGATTTATATAATATAAACATAATTGGGGGAAATAGTATTATTTTTGATGAAAATAATAATTGTATTTATGATTTGCCACTGATGGATGATGAAAATAGATTTCAACTAGCAATGGGAAATACAATTTTTGTAGATAAGAAATCTACTTTAGTTAACTATAACAATTCAAATGAAATAATTAAAGAGGGAATAATGCTTATAGCAAATGGGTCTTTTAATTATTTCCATTTCAATCTAGAATCATTATCTAAATTATGTTTAATTAATGAAAAAGAAGAATATAATAAAGTTCCAATATTGGTAGATGAAAGATGCCTTAAAATTCAATCATTTAAAGATGAATTAGAAAAATTAAATTCAAATGGAAGAGAAATAATTTCTTTAAAACAAGGATATTGTTATAATGTTAAAAAATTAATATATATATCAGAATTGATTATTGAACCTATTAATCTTAAAACAGATGCATTTCTAAGATATGAAGATTATAGAGTGAGTGAGGTAGCTGTGAAGTTGCTACATGATAATTTAGCCATTAAAAGTAATATCTTTAGAAAATTATTTATCTCTAGAAAAAATAGTAGTGTTGTTAGATTGCTATATCAAGATAAAATCGAACAAATTTTTAAAGAGTATGGTTATGAAATAATATATCCAGAAGATATGTGTTTTGACGATCAATTAAAAATTTTTTCACAAGCTGAATTCATAGCAGGTGCAAGTGGAGCTGGATTTACAAATATTTTATTTGCTAATAAAAAGACAAAAATCATATGTATAATGCCTAAACAAATAAAATTTTCATGTTATTCAAGTATAGCTGGAATCTTAGGTCAACAGTTCTATGGTTTAGATGCAAAAATCCATGATAATACGAATGTGGTTTATTATCAAAACAGTATTGAATTAGGAGAAGAATATTTAAGAACTTTTCTAGAAAGGTTTAAACACTAATATTGAGGAGAGGCAATATGTATAATTGTTCATTGCTTAAATTCATGAATATTAATAGTAAATATGGTAATTTAACACCTATAGAAGAAATGGTGGATGTCCCTTTTGATATAAAACGTATATATTATATTACAAAAGTACCCCAGGGAATTGAAAGAGGTTTTCATGCACATAGAAAACTTCATCAAGTGCTAATATGCCTTAATGGTTCTGTGAAAGTAAAGGTGAAAAATCCAAAGGAAGAGAGTGAATTTATTTTAGATGATACATCAGTTGGTCTGTATATTGGACCATATATTTGGAGAGAAATGTATGATTTTAGTGAAGGAGCTGTTCTTTTAGTACTTGCATCTGATTACTATAACGAAAGTGATTATATAAGGAATATGGACTTTTATATGCAAGAGGCAGTCAAAAGATATTAGGGAGTGATTACGGTGAGTATTCCATTTATAAATTTAGAGCCAATGCATAGTGAAATAAAAGATGAGATTATAGAAGCTTTTATAAGAGTATACAATAGAAATTGGTTTATTCTAGGACAAAGTGTAGAAAACTTTGAAAAGAAATTTTCACAGTATTGTAATACTGATTATTGTATAAGTTGTGGAAATGGATTAGATGCGCTTTGCCTTATATTAAAGGGGTATGATATAGGAATTGGTGATGAAGTAATTGTGCCATCTAATACTTATATAGCTACCGCTTTAGCAGTTTCAAATGTTGGAGCTAAGGTCGTTTTAGTTGAGCCGGATATTAAAACATTTAATATAGATGTAAATAAAATTGAAGAGGTCATTACAAAAAGAACAAAAGCAATTATTGCTGTTCATCTATATGGTAGGCCAATAGATGCTGATAAAGTAAGAGTCTTATGTGAAAAATATAATCTGAAATTTATAGAAGATGCAGCTCAAGCTCATGGAGCTATATATAAGGGCAAAAAAATAGGAAGTCTTGGCGATGCAGCTGGGTTTAGTTTTTATCCAGGTAAAAATTTAGGAGCGCTTGGCGATGGAGGAGCTATTCTCACGAGTGACATTATCTTGGCACAAAAGGTGAGGGCATTAAGAAACTATGGCTCAGATATTAAATATCATAACGAGTATAAGGGCGTTAATTCTAGACTTGATGAAATACAAGCGGAATTTCTATTAGTAAAGTTAAGGTATCTTTACAAATGGAATAATGACAGACAAAGAATCGCAAGACTATATATTGAAAGAATAAATAATAGTAAATTAATTCTTCCAGATATAAAGCTAGTTAAAGACTCAGTATGGCATGTATTTCCTGTTAGGACGGAGTATAGAAATGAATTACAAAAGTATTTGAAGGATAAAGGAATAGGGACTTTAATTCATTATCCAATACCAATTCATCTTCAGCAGGCTTATAAGGATTTAGGTTATAAGCTGGGTGAGTTTCCAATAGCAGAAGAGATCTCAAATACTGTGCTAAGTTTACCAATGTGGTATGGAATGAGTGAGGAAGAAATTAATTATGTTATGGAGGTTTTAAATAAGTGGTAAAAATATAGAACTGTTACTTAAAGAGGCTAATACGAATAGTGTGTTAAATCTAGCAAGGTATAAAATGCTAGATTTTTATTTTTAGATAATATTTAGCCATGCGTATCTTAATGCGTAATATTGAACTATACAGAGACATATGTAGAAATATGAATATAATTCGTTTATAAGGTATAAATGGTGGAATTGATTCTGTATTAATGTGATAGAATATTCCTTGTCGTCATATACGAGTGGCACATTGGTCTTTGAAAATTAAACAGAGAAATAGGTAAAGAAATGAAATAACATTTTA
>ERZ1463035.48-NODE-48-length-24795-cov-13.413217_pt1 | contig 24795 bp, 14 predicted proteins | sample MGYA00564486_ERZ1463035 | MGnify/ENA primary metagenome ERZ1463035 (study PRJEB39244, sample SAMEA3635149) | Helicobacter pylori | study: EMG produced TPA metagenomics assembly of PRJEB11511 data set (Assembly of a 5300-year-old Helicobacter pylori... | reverse complement strand
TTGACGTAGTTGAAGGAATGCAGTTTGACCGTGGATATTTAAGTGCATATATGGTTACAGATACAGAAAAGATGGAAGCAAATCTTGAAGAACCATATATTTTAATAACTGATAAGAAAATAACAAATATACAAGACATACTTCCAATACTTGAGCAAATTGTTCAACAAGGTAAAAAATTGTTAATAGTTGCTGAGGATATTGAAGGAGAAGCTTTAAGCACATTAGTTGTTAATAAGTTAAGAGGAACCTTTACTTGTGTAGGAGTTAAAGCACCAGGTTTTGGGGATAGAAGAAAAGAAATGCTTCAAGATATAGCAACTCTAACTGGTGGAGAAGTTATAAGTGAAGAATTAGGAAAAGAATTAAAAGATGTTACTGTTGAAATGCTTGGAAAAGCTGAAAGTGTTAAGATAACTAAAGAAAACACTACAATAGTAAACGGAAAAGGCGATAAGACAGCAATACATGATAGAGTATCTCAAATTAAAAAACAAATTGAAGATACTACATCAGATTTTGATAAAGAAAAATTACAAGAAAGACTTGCTAAACTTGCAGGAGGAGTAGCTGTAATAAAAGTTGGAGCCGCTACTGAAACTGAATTAAAAGAGAAAAAATTAAGAATAGAAGATGCTCTTGCAGCTACAAAAGCAGCAGTTGAAGAAGGAATAGTTCCAGGTGGTGGAACAGTTTATATTAATGCAATTACTGAAATTGCTAAATTAACTTCAGATGTATCGGATATTCAAGTAGGTATCAACATAATAAAAAGAGCTTTAGAAGAACCATTAAGACAAATAGTTACTAATGCTGGCGCAGAAGCTTCAGTTATAATAGAAAAAGTTAGAGAAAGCGCTGGAGAAATTGGATATGATGCGTTAAATGATAAATTAGTTAATATGAACAAAGCAGGAATTGTTGACCCAACAAAAGTTGTAAGATCAGCACTTCAAAATGCCGCATCTGTTGCAGCAACATTCTTGACAACAGAAGTTGCAGTTGCAGATATCCCTGAGAAAAATCCAGCACCAATGGGTGGAGCACCAGGAATGGGAATGGATGGAATGTACTAAGAGAAATTAACATTCTAATTAAAATAAAATATATTAGAATAGAAAAATTAACTAGATTATATCTAGTTAATTTTTTTATTTTATATAACAGAAAAATAATGTTTTTGTTATGTAAACGAACAAGTATAAGATAGTTATTGACAAATGTTTAAACATTAACTATCATAGTTGTAATAGCTACAAAAAACAACAACGCTACTCATATATCCCTTGAATATGGCAAGGAGCATCTACGGTCAGCCTTAAATTGACCACTATGGGTAATATTAGTATGAACTTATTTTAGGTATGCTAATTTTACTTTGGTTAAAGTAGGATTAGTATGCTTTTCTATATTTTATACCTTATTTTAAAATGTCGTATATATATAGGTTTTTATGCCAATTATAAAAATGAATATAAGGAACATTCAATTAAATATAATATCACTTTTGATATGATATTTGTTTTTATGTACCTAAAATAGAAGTACAAAGGAGAGAGGATTAAATGGCAAAGATATTAAAACAAGCGTATACATTTGATGATGTATTATTAGTACCAAATAAATCTGAAGTTTTACCTAGAGATGTTACTTTAGGTACCTACCTTACAAAGAAAATAAAATTAAATATACCATTAATGAGTGCAGCAATGGATACTGTTACTGAATCTAGAATGGCTATTGCAATGGCTAGAGAGGGCGGAATAGGTATTATACATAAGAATATGAGTATTGAAAATCAAGCTATTGAAGTTGATAGAGTTAAAAGACAAGAAAATGGTGTAATTACAGATCCATTTTTCTTATCACCAGAAAACCTTCTAGAAGATGCTTTAGAATTAATGAAAAAATATAGAATATCAGGAGTTCCTATTACAACGAATGGTAAGCTTGTTGGAATAATTACGAATAGAGATATAGTCTTTGAAACTGATTATAGTAAAAAGATTAAAGATATAATGACAAGTAAAAATTTGATAACAGCACCAGAAGGAACAAGTATGCAACAAGCAAAAGAACTTCTTAAAAAACATAAAATAGAGAAGTTACCTTTAGTAGATAGTGAGAATAATTTAAGAGGTCTTATAACTATAAAAGATATAGAGAAAACTATAAGATTTCCAGATGCAGCAAAGGATGCTCGCGGAAGATTGTTATGTGGTGCGACTGTTGGTGTAACTGCAGATAAGATGGATAGGGTAGCAGCGCTTGTAAAGGCTGGAGTAGATGTAATAACTATCGATACAGCTCATGGACATTCGTTGGGAGTACTAGACGCTGTACGTGAAATAAAGGGTGCATACCCAGAACTTCAAATAATTGCAGGAAATATTGCAACCGCTGCAGCAACTCATGATTTAATTGAAGCAGGAGCAGATTGTGTTAAGGTTGGAATAGGTCCTGGTTCAATTTGTACTACAAGGATTGTAGCAGGAGTAGGAGTTCCTCAACTTACAGCAGTAATGGACTGTGTTGAAGAGGGAAATAAATATGGAATTCCTGTAATTGCAGATGGTGGTATAAAATATTCAGGAGACATAGTTAAGGCATTAGCAGCAGGTGCTAAGGTAGTAATGATTGGTTCTATGTTCGCAGGCTGCGAGGAAGCGCCAGGCGAGATGGAAATATACCAAGGAAGAAGTTATAAGGTGTACAGAGGCATGGGTTCACTAAGTGCTATGGCTTGTGGAAGTAAGGACAGATATTTTCAAGAAGGAAATAAAAAATTAGTTCCAGAAGGTGTAGAAGGAAGATTGCCTTTCAAAGGAAGCGTTATAGATACTATATTCCAAATGGTCGGTGGGATTAGATCAGGTATGGGATATTTAGGTTCAGCAACACTAGTACAATTATTTGAAACTTCAACATTTGTTGTTCAGAGTTCAGCAGGACTTCGCGAAAGTCATCCACATGATGTATCAATTACAAAAGAATCACCAAACTATAGCGTAAACAGCTAGAATAGATGAAAACAGCTAGTATAGATAAGAACAGCTAGATAAAATAAGGCCTAAATGCACAGGAGGAAAAACATTGATTAATAGAGAATTAGTTTTAGTAGTTGATTTTGGCGGTCAATATAATCAACTTATTGCAAGAAGAGTTAGAGAAAATAGTGTTTATTGCGAAATAATACCATATACATATTCTGTTCAAAAGATAAAAAACATGAACCCAATAGGTATAATATTTACAGGTGGACCTAATAGTGTATATGCCGAGGGTGCTCCCCAAATTGAAAAAGAAATATTTGAACTTGGTATTCCTATTTTAGGAATATGTTATGGTGCTCAGTTAATGGCACAAGCATTTGGTGGAGAAGTTAAAACATCAGATGTTCGTGAATATGGAAAAGTAGAGGTTGACCTAAACAAGGATGCTATTATTTTCAAAGGAATAAATGAAAATCAATGTTGGATGAGTCATACAGATCATATAGCTAAAGTACCAAACGGATTTGAAATTATTGCAACTTCTAAACACTGCCCAGTAGCTGCTATGGCAAATGTTTCTAAAAAACTTTATGGAGTTCAATTTCACCCAGAAGTAAAACATACTCTATTTGGTGAAGAAATGATTAGGAAGTTCTTATATGATGTTTGCCTAGTTAACGGCGATTGGTCAATGTCTTCTTTTGCACAGGAAAAAATTAAGGCTATTAGAGAACAAGTTGGAGATAAAAAAGTGCTTTGTGCTCTCTCAGGTGGAGTTGATTCTTCAGTTGCTGCAGTACTTGTTTATAAAGCAATTGGTGATCAGTTAACTTGTGTGTTTGTAGATCATGGTTTACTTAGAAAAAATGAAGGTGACCAAGTTGAAACTATATTTAACGGCGAATTTGACATGAAGATAATAAGAGTTAACGCTAAAGATAGGTTCCTCGGTAAGCTTAAGGGCGTAAGTGACCCAGAGAAAAAGAGAAAGATAATTGGAGAAGAATTTATAAGAGTTTTTGAAGAAGAGTCAAATAAACTTGGTCAATTAGATTTCCTTGTTCAAGGCACAATATACCCAGACGTAGTTGAGAGTGGTACTGCTACTTCAGCTACTATAAAAAGTCATCACAATGTTGGAGGACTTCCAAAAGATATGCACTTTAAACTAATTGAGCCTTTAAGAGAATTATTTAAAGATGAAGTTAGAGCAGTAGGAGAAGAACTTGGAATACCACATCACTTAGTGTGGAGACAACCGTTCCCAGGACCAGGACTCGCTATAAGAGTACTTGGAGAAATAACTGAGGAAAAATTATTTATAACTAGCGAGGCAGATGCAATCTTTAGAGATGAAATAGCTAAAGCAGGACTTGAAGGTGACATATGGCAGTATTTTGCATGTCTTCCTAACATTAAGTCTGTTGGAGTTATGGGTGATGAACGAACATACTGTCACACAGTAGCTTTAAGAGCTGTTACAAGCTCTGATGCAATGACTTCAGACTGGGCTAGAATACCGTATGAGGTATTAGATATAGTATCTCGTAGGATAGTTAATGAAGTTAAAGGAGTAAACAGAATTGTTTACGACATAACCTCTAAGCCACCTTCCACTATTGAGTGGGAATAAATTAGAAAAAGTCCACGTCCCTTATAAAATAAGGGGTCGTGGACTTTTATTTTGTCTCTTAATTTTAAGGTAGTTTCTATTTTCTCATGACCTAATATTTCAGTTATCAATAGTTTTTATATCATAGAGTGTATTAATATAGGCATTTAAGTCCTTACATAAGAAATCAATTCCGAAATGCTATTAATTCACAAACACAGTTTTATACTCAAGAGGGGTGGGGCTTGAAATTAAAAATGGATACGAATATTGCTTTATTTAGTATTGACATACTAAATATTTAACATTACAATATGTACTATAATGATGAAAAAATATTGGAAGGAGGGATACCTTGAATATAAACATAGATTTAGCTTTAAACAAGTTATATCAAATACAAATAGTTACAAGGGAACAACTATTAAATGAAATGCTAAGAGTCAAATTAACACATAAAGAATCGCAGTTAAATAGCAATATTGAAATTGGTAAAGAAAAGTTGTTCCAACTTATGAAAAAGACAACAGAAGATGAACTAGGGTTCTTCCCAGCTGATAGAGATGACTTTGTAGATATATATGAATCATTAAAAGAAATTGATCTGATAGATTTTACTCTTTATATATTTAAGAATGATAGAATGGGTACTATAATTTCACAAAGCTATCTAACAACCTATATTAGAGATAGAGTACAAAAGGTTAGTCCTAAAAAAATGCTTATAACCGAGGCCGAGAAACATTTATCTGGGTTAAAGCAATTTATAAAAGATTTTGAAAGATCACAATGTACGTTAACTACTCAGTCAAAACAAATGTATTTACTGTTAAAGTTGGCCTTTGGTGATTATCTAAATATCAAAATAGTATTTGAAACTATATATAGCGATTGTTTGATTAGCGAAAAATTCGACTATATATACTCACTACCTACCTTTGGCTGTAAACCTGAAAATATTGGACGTAAGTTTATTACAAGAGATAGTGATGGTATAGCTATGGAGAATATGCTTGAGCATTTAGATGAAAATGGTACTTTAGATATTATTGTTCCTGCTAAGATAACTTTTGCTGGTATGGATTATAAAAAGCTTAGATCTTTTATAACTAATAACTATAATGTGAAAAGTATATTTATATTGCCTGAAGGGACTTTTAAACCAGCAACAGCTATTAAAACTTATTTGTTTACTATTACAAAAGGTTCACAAGATAAAATTGAAATAGGTACATTGAAGCTAGGAAAAGAGACATTTTATGTAGAATACAAGAAACAAATAAAAACTAAAGAGTTTTTATCGCATGAGGATTGGAGAGTAGAGCTTTTACTTTCTGATGATGATGAAAATATACAGAAATTTAAAAACTCTAATTTGGCAAAGGTAAAACTTAAAGACGTTGCAGAAGTCTTTAGAGGTAAATCTATACTCAAAAAGGATACTACAGTTGGGAACATCTCAGTTGTAAATATTTCAAATATTGAAGATGGTGAGATCAACTATTTAAATATGGATACTATCGAAGAACAAGAAGAACGTAAAATTAAGAGATATGAGCTGATGAATAATGATGTTTTGCTTTCTTGTAGAGGTACAGCTATTAAATCGGCTGTGTTTAAATCACAAGATAAACTTATTATTGCTTCAGCTAATGTAATTGTAATTAGACCAAAAGAAAAAATACTCGGCGAATATATCAAAATATTTTTTGAAAGTCCTATTGGAATAGCTATCATTAAAAGTTTTCAAAGAGGAACAACTATAATGAATATAAATCATTCTGATATCATGGAGATGGAAATACCTACAGTACAATTACAAAAGCAAGAGGAAATGATAAAAATCTACAATGAAGCGCAGTGTATTTATAAGACTAACATAAGTGAAGCTGAAAATAGATGGGATAGCATCAAAAATAATATTTATAAACAACTAATATGAAATGAAACAAGAATTGGAGGACATGGGTATGAGTTCTAGTGACAATCAAATTATTATATATCAAACAGAAGATGGTACAACAAAAATTGATTTGAAAATGGAAGATGAAACTGTTTGGATAAGTCAGAGTAAGATGGCGGAGCTTTTTCAGACTACGAAGCAAAATATAAGTTTACATATTAACAATTGTTTTAAAGATGGTGAAGTTGATGAAAATGCAGTTGTCAAGGAATGCTTGACAACTGCATTGGATGGCAAAGCATATAGAACTAAACAGTATAACCTTGATGTAATAATATCTGTTGGATATAGGGTGAGATCATTGCGTGGCACTCAATTTAGAATATGGGCAAATTCTGTATTAAAAGAATATCTTAAAAAGGGTTTTGCTATGAATGATGACCTTTTAAAAAAGGCCGGTGGAGGAAGTTATTGGCATGAATTACTAGAGCGTATTCGTGATATTCGTTCTAGTGAAAAAGTTTTTTATAGACAAATTTTAGATATTTATGGAACCAGTCTTGATTATACAGCAAAGGGTAAAAACTCAATATTGTTTTTCCAAACGGTGCAAAGCAAAATGCACTATGCGGCACATGGACATACTGCCGCAGAAGTGTTAATGGAACGTGCAAATGCAGAAAGTCCGTTTATGGGTATGACAACATTTGAGGGCGAAACAATAAAGAAAAGAGATATAACTGTTGCTAAAAATTATTTATATGAAGACGAGATTAAGATTTTAAATAGAATTGTTACTGCTTATTTAGAATTTGCAGAACTTCAAGCAATTAGACATATTCCAATGTATATGAATGATTGGATAAAAAAACTTGATGACTTTATCAAACTAAGTGGTAGCGAGCTTTTGGAGAACTCAGGAAAAGTTAGCCACCTAGAAGCAACAACAAAAGCTATGCTAGAATTTGAGAAATATAAAGAGAAGACAAAAGATGACCTTTCGTCAATTGAAATAGATTTTTTAGATGACATGAAAAAAATGCAAAAGAAATTAGAAAAAGATGGGGGACGAAAATAATGGGAGTAAGTTTAGAGTTTGAAAATAAACTATGGGAAATGGCGGACAAGCTAAGAGGAAATATAGAAAGTAGTGAGTATAAACATGTTATATTAGGTCTTATATTTTTAAAGTATATCTCTGATGCTTTTGAAGAAAAACATGCAGAGCTAGTAGCAGATGGAGATGGATTTGAAGAGGATAGAGATGCTTATACAGAAAAGAGTATATTCTTTGTACCTCCAAGTGCTAGATGGGAATTCATTAAAAAAAGTGCCAAACTAATAACAATAGGGCAGATCATAGATGATTCTATGATAGCTATAGAAAGAGAAAATGCATCCTTAAAAGGAGTATTACCTAAAAATTATGCAAGACCAGAGATTGATAAAACAAAGCTAGGGGAACTTATAGATTTATTTTCATTTAATTTAGGTAGCAAAGAGTCAAGGGCTCAAGATGTATTAGGACGTGTATATGAATATTTTTTAGGGCAGTTTGGAAGTTCAGAGGGAGAGTTCTATACACCACCATCAATTGTAAAACTTCTTGTAAGTATGATTGAGCCGTATAAAGGTAGGGTATATGATCCTTGTTGTGGATCAGGTGGTATGTTTGTACAATCTGGTAAATTTGTAGAGGAACACAAGGGAGGAAACGATGATATTCACATATTTGGTCAAGAATATACGGCTACTACATGGAGACTTTGTAAAATGAACCTAGCAATTCGTGGACTTGACGGAAATTTAGGAGACAGAGACGCGGATACATTTGGTAATGATCTTCATAAGAACCTTAGAGCAGATTATATTTTAGCTAATCCACCCTTCAATGTTAGTGACTATACACTACTTCAAGATGATGTACGTTGGAAATATGGCATTCCGCCACAAAATAATGCTAACTATGCTTGGATAGAACATATGATAAGCAAGCTATCCCCTAGAGGTATTGCTGGTTTTGTACTTTCTAATGGGTCTATGAGTACAACTACAAAAGCAGAGGCTGAAATTAGAAAAAATATTATAGAGGAAGGACTTGTGGATTGCATTGTAACTATGCCAGGAAACTTGTTTTATAATGTAGCTATACCAGTATGTTTATGGTTCATCTCTAAGAAAAGAGAGAATAGAAAAGATAAGATTCTATTTATTGATGCTAGAAAAATGGGCACGATGGCTACTCGTAAACATAGAGAATTATCTGATGAAGAAATCAAGCAAATATACGGTACCTACCATAATTGGCGTGATGATAAGGAGTATGAAGATGTTCAAGGTTTTTGTAAAGCGGCAAGTAGTGAAGAAGTAAGGGGACATGAGTATATAATTAATCCTGGACGTTATGTAGGTATTGAAGAAGCCGAGGATGATGGAGAACCATTTGATGAAAAAATGACAAGACTAACAGGGGATTTGGAGGAGATGTTCGCTAAATCTCATCATTTAGAAGAAAAAATAAGACTTAAGTTGGGTGGGATTGGATATGGGTTTTAGTGAGTGGAAAGAGGTTAAACTCGGGGAAGTGGCTAATGTACTATCTGGATATGGCTTCAAATCTAAAGATTTTCGTGATTATGGTATACCTGTAATTAAAATTAAGAATATTGTGCCACCATACGTAACATTAGATGAAGTTCAATATGTATCACAAGAATTATCAGATGAAAGGAATAGATATAAAATTAAGTATGGGGATATATTAATATCCCTTACAGGTTCTAATGTGAACCAATTTGCTTCAGCTGTTGGAAAAGTTGGTAGGGTAAAAATTAATAAAGAAATGCTTTTAAATCAAAGGGTAGGAAAGTTTGAAATTTTAGATGAAAATATTTATAACCTAGATTTTTTATATTATTCAATTTCGACTGAGGACATGCACTATAAATTAGCAATTAATGCCGGTGGAGCAGCTAACCAAGCAAATATTAGTCCTTCACTGATAAAAAGTATGGATTTGCCATGTCCATCTATTTGTGAGCAAAAAGCTATAGTTGCAATATTATCACCACTAGATGACAAGATAGAGCTAAACAACCTTATTATAAAAACTCTCGAAGAGATTGAACAAACTATTTTTAAAAGCTGGTTTATAGATTTTGAGCCATTTAAAGATAAAAAATTTGAAGATAGTGATATCGGTAGTATACCTGAAGGGTGGAGAATAGGTACTTTAGGCGAGCTTATTTCTGACACTTTAAGTGGTGACTGGGGCAAAGAAATGTCTCAAGGTAATTTTACTGAAGAAGTTACATGCATTAGAGGGGCAGATATTCCAGAAATAGCTTCTGGTAAAAAGGGAAAGCCTGCAACAAGATTTATTTTAAAAAAGAACTTAGAAAAGAAGCAATTGTCTGCGGGACAAATTATCATAGAAATTTCTGGAGGAAGTCCAACTCAATCAACTGGGCGTACTGCGTTGATAACAGAAGAATTAGTAACTAGATCTGTTAAACCTTTGATATGTACAAATTTTTGCAGAGCTTTATCACTGAAAAAAAATAGCTATTCGACTTTTTTATATTCAATGCTTCAATATTTATATAAAATTAATTTGTTCTTTCAATATGAGAATGGTACAACGGGTATAAAGAATTTAGATACAAATAACCTGTTCAATAAGTACCAAATAATTATACCTACAGATGAAATAATGGTTGAGTATGAAGCTGTATTTAGTACATTAATAAAATCCATATACAAAAATGGTAGTCAATCAGACAAATTATTGGTTATTCGTAATACGATATTGCCAAAGTTAATGAGAGGTGAAATAAGAGTTCCAATGGAGGGGGTGGAAATGAATGGCTAAAAATAGTTTTTGTGAGTCCCACTTAGAAGAAGCTACTCTTGAGTGGTTTGAGGAGCTAGGCTATGAGGTAGTTTTTGCCCCAGATATTGCGCCTGAGGGTGAGTATGCTGAGCGTGAAGATTACAGTGATGTTATATTATCTGATAGGTTAAGAGATGCTCTTTCAAGAATAAATCCTAAAATGTCAAGTGAGTCTATTGAAGAAGCTTTTCGTCAGATTTCAATACCACAAAGTCCAAGCTTATTAATGAATAATAAAGCGTTTCAGAAGATGGTAACTGATGGTATAGATGTTCAAGTGAAGCAAAAAGATGCTATTTACAAAACGGAAAAGATCTATGTGTTTGATTTTGAAAAGCCATTAAATAATGAGTTTATGGTAGCAAATCAGTTTACAATAGTGGAACATGGTAAGGAAAAAAGGCCAGATGCAATAGTGTTTGTTAATGGTATTCCACTAGTAGTTATAGAGCTTAAAAGTGCTAGTGACGAAAATGTAGATATAACAGATGCTTATAATCAGCTTCAAACTTATAAGATGACTATACCTTCATTATTTACTTACAACTCATTTATGGTAACCAGTGATGGAATTAATGCAAGAGCTGGTACATTAACTTCTGAGGAAGATAGGTTTATGGCATGGCGGACTATTGAAGGTGATGATGTTGCCCCAGTGTCTATTCCACAGCTTGAAGTATTAATTAAGGGGATGTTTGAGCGCAACCGTTTCCTTGATATTATTAAGCAATTTGTATTATTCCAAAGTGATGGTAAGGATACATTTAAAATACTTGCTGGTTACCATCAGTATCATGCAGTAAACAAGGCTGTTGAAAGTACAGAACGTGCTACTATGCAAAGTGGAGACAGAAGAATAGGAGTTGTATGGCATACACAAGGTAGCGGAAAGAGTTTAACCATGGTTTTTTATGCAGCAAAACTTGTTATTAGTTCAGAACTTGGAAATCCAACGATTGTAATTATTACAGATAGGAACGATCTTGATGATCAGCTGTTTGGTACATTCTTAAAGTCGAAAGATATACTTAGAACTACGCCAGTGCAAGCTACAGATAGAACAAATTTAAGGGTGTTACTTAATAACCGCACCAGCGGAGGCATTATATTTACTACTATTCAAAAATTTTCACCAGATGATAAAGGCGACGCCGCACCTGTACTTACAGACCGTAAGAATATTATTGTAATGGCTGATGAAGCACATCGTAGCCAATATGGATTTGGTGCCGATATTGTTAAAAGTGATAGTGGTGCTGATGTAAAATACGGCTATGCAAAATATATGCGTGATAGTTTGCCAAATGCTTCGTATATTGGATTCACTGGAACGCCGGTGGAACTTGCCGACAAAAATACTCGTGCAGTATTTGGAGATTATATCGATGTTTACGATATGGCAAGAGCTGTAGTTGATGGTACAACGGTTAGAATTTTCTATGAAAGTAGAATTGCAAAACTTGAACTCCCTGAGGAAATGAAACCTATAGTTGATACTGAGTATGATGAAATCACAGAATATCAAGAGGTAGGTCAAAAGGAAAAATTAAAAAGTAAGTGGGCAAGACTTGAAGCAATAGTTGGATCAAATCAAAGAGTTAAATTAATAGCAAAAGATATCGTTGAGCATTTTGAAAAGCGGGAGCGGGCTCAGGAATTTGAGGGTGGTAAAGCGATGATCGTTGCTATGAGTAGAAGAATTGCTATTGATTTATATAAAGAAATTGTAGCACTTCGTCCAAATTGGCACAGTGATGAATTAATGTCTGGTAAAATAAAAGTAGTAATGACAGGTAGTTCCTCTGATCCTGTAGAGTGGCAACCTTTCATAGGTACAAAGGCAAATCGTGAGACACTTGCCAAACGTATGAAAGATAAAAAAGATGAGTTACAATTGGTAATTGTACGTGATATGTGGCTTACAGGGTTTGATGTACCTAGTATGCACACAATGTATATTGATAAACCAATGAGAGGTCATAATTTAATGCAAGCCATAGCTAGAGTAAATCGAGTATTTAAGGAAAAACAGGGTGGGCTTGTTGTTGATTATATAGGGATTGCTGAGAACTTAAAAGAAGCACTTTCACAATACACAGAAAGCGATAAAGAAACTACAGGTGTTGATACAGAAGTTGCATCTATTGTACTTCTTGAAAAGCATGACCTCATAAAAGAATTACTTCATGGTCATGACTATAGCAAATTCTTTACTGGCAAATCAAGTGAAAAAATGAAAGCAATTGTAGAAACTATGGACTATATTATTGGACTTAGAGAAGACAGGAAGAATGATTATATTAAGCTGGTAACAGAGCTTGCAAGAGCATACTCCCTATGTGCGACAACAGACATTGCAGAGAGATTAAATATAGAGATTGGATTTCATAAGGCTGTTAAAGCAAGCTTAATCAAGATGATTAGCGACGACAACAAGAAAAAGACAACATCCCAGCTAGATAATGAATTAAATCAATTAATCTCTAGATCAATATCTTCAAATGAAGTGGTAGATATTTTAGCATCAGTGGGACTTAATAAACCTAACATAGCTATTCTTTCTGATGAGTTCCTGGAAGAAGTTAAAGGAATGAAGCAGAAAAATTTAGCTGTAGAACTACTAAATAGATTGCTAAAAGGTAGTATTAAATCTTTCTCTAGACGTAACCTAGTGCAATCTAAAAAATTCTCAGAATTACTAGAAGCTGCTATTATAAAATATCAAAATAGATCAATCGAAACTACCCAAGTTATCATGGAACTCATAGAACTTGCTAAGAAAATCACAGAGGCAGAAAACCGTGGTGAATCTACAGGTCTTACTCCTGATGAATTAGCATTTTATGATGCTCTATCGGACAATGAATCTGCAAAAGAGATTATGGGTGAGGATATACTAAAACAAATAGCTAGAGATCTAACTGTCTCTATAAAAAACAGTATTAGTGTTGATTGGTCAATTCGTGAAAGTGTTCAAGCTAAGATGAAGATGACTATAAAAAGGTTACTTAAGAAATATGGGTATCCACCAGATAAGACAATGAAAGCAGTAGATATTGTAATGGAACAAACAAAGCTTATGTGTTCTAACGAAGTGATTTATGCACCAAGCAGTAAAGATAAATCTTATACTGATAGGGTTGCAGAGGAGTCAAAGGATTACTTATAAATTGTATAAGCAGGAATGAGTTTTAGTTTTTGCTTATATGAATATCAATAAAAAATAGGGAGGTCATAATTATGGCAGATATTAAGTTTGAAATACAAAAAGAATTAGGAACTATAGCAGAGTCAGCAAAAGGGTGGACTAAAGAACTTAACCTTATTAGTTGGAATGGTAAAGAGGCCAAGTATGATATTAGAGATTGGGATTCAGAACATAAGAAGATGGGTAAGGGCATTACTTTGTCTATAGAGGACTTAAAGAAGCTTAAAGATATACTTAATAGTATGGATTTATAAGTAATACATGCATGAAGCGTAACATAGATACTGAGGATGGAATCGAGGTCGTAAGCATTTAGAAAAGATGCCCTATGAATAGACTATAAATGGAAGGATATTGGGTATGAGAATCTTGTTAATGAAATGTCAAATTACAATGTTAAAGAAGGTGATTTACAAGGTGAATTTCAGATTACAGATGAACATATTAAAATAATAAGAGTCTTAGAGAAATGCTTGGCAAGTGAGGAATACAGCTAGAGAAGTTACCACCATCTGAAGGCATAAAGAAGCTGAAGCATAGGGTAAAGTCAGAACAAAATAAAATAGCAAAGCAAGCAGGTAAATTACCTAAAGAGAGTGAAGAGGAGTAAAATTTTTGCTGGTATCGTAAATGCAGGTAGTGAGTCAATCAAGGTCTTAACTCTAAGAGGATTATTGTAAATAATATAGTCGTTGTTGACGGGAGGAATGGAATATGGGTGACGTACAAATGGAAATCTCTGTTCCAACAGATAATGATGGATTCGTCTTATTAAGATGTAGTCTATGTGGAGAATTTTTTAAAATGAAACCTAGTGAAATGGAGGCTGATGATGTTATTGAAATATGGTGCCCATGTTGTGGATTAAAAAGTGAAAATTACTTGACTGATGATGTAATCGAATTGTCATTAAAAATGGCAAAGAATGTTGCAATGAATATGGTTTTTGATGAGCTGAAAAAATGGGAAAGACAATTTAGTAGTAATAGTATTCCATTTAAAGTTGGTAAACAATCAGAAAAAGAGGCAGAGACACCCATTATAGCAGGAGTTGAAGCTTTGGTGATACAAAAATATAAATGTTGCAAGAGAGAAGCGAAAATAAAACCATTAATAAAAATGTGTGGCAGTCATTGTCCATATTGTGGGGTGAAGTATGATTAATATAAATAAAAAGGAATTGAAAATTATTAGCTATAACTTTAACTGTAGGGCAAATAGATTACTAAGAGTGTTGTATTTAGAAATTCCATCTGTACTAAAAATGTTTATAAATTATATTGAAAGCAGTTCTATAATTTATGATTATGTTAGGTCATGTAAGAGAGAGGACTTTGAAATTGCTAAAGAAATAAAAGAAGTTAGTAATAGTTATGGGCGAATGATATTTAGTTTAGGAAATACAGTTGAAGAGGAAATTTATACTGTATATAATATATTAAAGTATATTTCTGAAAACGATATAAGTATTACGTCAATAGCGAGAAGTTATTCAGATGCTAAAGAATATCAGACAATGACCAAAGACTTTAATAATAGTGTGTCATTAGTGCTTATAAATAATATTGAAGCATATTTAACAAGGATAGGAATTGAGATGGGTTATGATGAGGAGGTAAAGTATATGATTACAGTTAATGGTGGACAAGTTAATATATCAAAAGACCAGTCAACAATTAATGCAGTACAGAATAATGGTACTAATTCGGAAGAGCTAATAAAATTGGTAGAAGTTATTAAAACCCTCCTAAATGATAATATTTCAAATGACGAAAAAGAAATGATTGAAGAAAACATAGAAACTATACAAGGTGAGCTGCAGAATGAGTCACCTAAGAGAGCACTTGTTAAGACTTGCATAATGGGACTAAAGGTAGCTATAACTAATTTACCAACAGCAATAGCACTTTGTAGCAATGTAGAGAAGTTCATAGTCTATGTGAAGACGATGATCCCTCTATAAAATTGAGAAATTAATAATAAATCATTGCTGAGATGGTTATCCATAATACATATTAATAATTGTTATTAAAAGTTAATACTTACTAAAGAAAATTGGCTAAATTAATATAAGTTTAATAATTAGGAGATGGATACTATGAGAAACACGGAAAGAATCGAGGCTTTAATAAAAAAAGGGAATGAAGTATTGGCAACGCACAAATCACCACCAGCTGGGGTAATTGGATTTCCGACATTAAGTCATGGTGCATTCACTGAATGGCAAACTCAGACTATAAACTTTCTAAAGACCATTTTACCCAATAATAGTGTTTATATAATAAATTTTGAAAAGGGAGTTAATCAAGCATATAAAAGTGCAGTGGAAGCAGGTATTGGAATACTTAGAGCTGTTAAGGAAGATCTCGAGAATGGTATATGTGATGAAATTGAGGTCAAGAGAACTCCAACTGAATTACTTGAAAATATCTTTGGTAGGTTTCATTTGATAGCAAGGCAGTTACGCTCTAGGTACAATAATAGGTCTACTCTAGATATTACGGATGAATATGACGTGCAGGATCTAATCCATGCAATATTAATGTTAAATTTTGATGACATTCGAGCAGAGGAATGGACTCCTAGTTATGCTGGAAAATGTGCAAGGATGGATTTTTTGTTAAAAACTGAACAGATAGTAATTGAAATAAAAAAAACTAGAAGAGGATTAACTGAAAAAGAACTTGGAGGTCAATTAATTGAGGATATAGCTCGATATAAGACTCATCCAGATTGTAAGTTACTATTATGTTTCGTTTATGATCCTGAAGGGTTGATAGCTAATCCAAGAGGAATTGAAAATGATTTGAGGAGAGTAGATTCTGATATGCCAGTAGAAGTAGTAATTAGACCCTAGAGTGTTAAGTAGATACTTGAGCTAACAAAATAATGTTGCTCGACTTGGTAAGAAATTACACTGAATGAGGACAAGGTTTGGATTGAAGTTTATCGATATCATAAATATCTCAGGGGAGGACGTCGGCAACGGAAACGTTATGTGGCTATAAATGATATGGTTATGATTAAGACGGGGGTGTTAAAATATATGAGAAATAGGAATTTCAGTTTAGAAGAAGTATATGGTGTAGGTGAAAAACCTTTAAATGAATGTCCTACATTCGTAGAGCGGGATATTCATAATCAATTTAAGTACTGTGTCGAATCGGAAGAAGTACATATTATTGTATATGGTGCTTCAAGACAAGGGAAAACGTGGATGGTAGAAAGGTATTGTCCTAACTTTATTCGTGTTGGTTGTGATATTAAATTTACTAGAAATCAAATTTTTAAAGCTATCCTTTCAGAATTAGGAATAAAAGTTGGAGAAGTCACAAATGACAAAGGAAATGAATTTAATACAGAAGTAGGCATTGAGGCAAAGGGGAGCGTTAAGGTCCCTTTGCTTGTAAAAGGTGAAGTTAAAGCTAATGGTAAGATTAACATGGGACATCATAGTGGAGAAGGATTGTCATATATAAATATTGACTTAGACAATCATACGGAAGTTATTTCAGCTATTAAAAATAGCATTAAAGATAAGTTTATTGTAATTGAAAATTTTCATTATCTGAATAATAGTGTTCAGAAAGAGTTTGCGAGTTCTTTAAGAGAGTTTTTGTATCACAAAATTAGAGTAATTATCGTTGGAGTATGGAAGGAAACAACTAAAATCGCATCGTATGTAAGCGATTTATCAAATCGTTGCGAGTATATAGATATTGGTGACTGGCTAAGGCCAGATTTAATAAAAGTCGTAGAAAAAGGTAATATTGCCATGAATACAGCAATATCAGATGAAGTAATAAATTTATTTATTGATAATTCTGGATATAACATTGGTGATTTTAAATCCTTACTTAAAAACTATTATAAAATATATGGTATTCATGGAACTATAATAGGAAATGAGCGTATGCTTGATGATATTGAAATAGCAAATGCATCTATAGAAAAAAGCTATAAGGAACTTATAATACCAGTGCTTGAAAGAATTGAAAGCTTAGCTACTCAAAAGAAAAGTGGCTCGAAAGGAATGCGATACTATATTGTAAAAGCTATTCTAGCAATTATAGATAATACAAGTTCGGAGAATTTATTAAATGGAATACCATTTCAAGATATTTGTAATGAAGTAAATGCTTATGAAGGAATATATTTTGATACAGGGAATATTAAACAAGAATTACTTCAGTTGCATTTAAGAGAAGAGACCGGAAAAGCTAATAAAGGAATGAACACTAATCTAATACCATTATTTTACTTTGATAGAAGTAAGAATAATGGAAAACTCTTTATACTTGAATCTGCATTGATTGCTGCTAAGAATCATCATGGTGTAAAGTTAAATGAAATATTGGGAACTGTAGAGAACTATGTTTAGTTCGTAATATGGATGTTTTTAATTTTTCATATAATAATGTTGATAGTATATTTAAATCGTAGTGGTGGTAAGCTAGGTTAGAATTGGGAACTATTAGGAGACTGAGGATATAGAAAAGAAAACTAAAATTCTATAAGTTGCTATACAAGGGGTTAATAGATGATAATTTAGGCTGTCTACCACATTATAACGAGTTCAGGGTAAATGAGGGGGATTAATCCATATGGAAAATGAATTAGTAAGATATTCAAGGGCAGGTGACGTTTTTCATTATCGTTGGGCTGCACGCCGTTGCCTTAGAATGATATATCCTAAATCTCTACTTCAGATGGTTATAATTGAGGGATCTAAGGAAAGAAAATTGGCTGGCGAGTATGTAATTGATGTTGCTGAGTATTCGGACTCGCCTGAAAATGATTCGCAAGAAATTACATATTTCCAATTAAAGCACAGCACTATTAGAAAAGATCAACCTTTTAACTTGAGTGATTTGAAGGATACGGTTGTAGGATTTGCAAAAAGGTATTCAGCACATTTTTGTGAAGGAATTAGCGACACAGACATTTCAAAAGTGATTTTTTCAATTGTTACTAATAGGCCAATAGCTGAAGGCTTCAAGAGGGATATATTTACAATTGGAGAAGGTGGTACTGTAGGTGGGAGATTTCAGAAGACTCTTGAAAGTTATACAAACTTAAAAGATAAGGATATCAATAAGTTTTGTGCATCGATTAAATTTATAGACGGAGAGGGAGATTATAATGCACAGCGATATGAACTTCACGCTGAGATTTCACAATTACTTGCTGGAACTGTTGATAAGCCTCTAATTGATAGTGTTAATGTCCTGGTACAGGAGAAGGTATTACCCAATTCGGACGGTAGAATTGTTCGTGAAGATATATTGAGGATATTTGGTGTTACTTGTGAAAAAGATTTGTATCCTGCGCCACCAGAGTTTGAAAAGTTAGATAATGTTATTCCACGAGAACAACATCAGTTGATACTAAAGTGCATTCTTGATGCTACCAATCCTATAATAATACATGCTGCAGGTGGTGTGGGAAAGTCAGTTTTAGCTCGTCAAATGGTAAAGACGTTACCAATAGGTTCGTTGGGAGTCGTTTATGATTGCTTCGGTGGTGGTCAATATCGGAATCGAAGTGGTATGCGGCACCGCTATCGTGATGCACTCGTTCAAATAATAAATGAATTGGCAGTTCATGGACTGTGTGACCCAATAATAGCTCAAAACACTGCGCTAGAAGATGAAATCATAAAGAAATTCCTGGAGCGTCTTAATATGGCGATTATATCTCTAAGGGAATCAAATGAAAATGCAATATTAGTTATTTTAATTGATGCAGCCGACAATGCAGAAATGGCTGCGAATGAGTTTGGAGATACATGCTTTGTTCATGAACTTTTGCGGGAGCAACTACCTGTTGGTTGTCGACTTGTTGCATTATGTAGAACTGAACGAATTCATCTTCTCCAACCATCTAGTAAAATTATTCGATTGAAATTAGAGCCATTCTCTAAAGAAGAAACACTTTTACATCTTCGGAGGCATTTTTTAACAGCAACTGAAGCTGATGGACAAGAATTTTATCGTTTAACGAGTGGAAACCCTCGAGTTCAAGCAAATGTTTTAAGTAGTAAAAATAAAACAATTGCAGAAAGTCTCGCAAGTCTGGGACCCTTAGGCACAACAGTCGACAACCAAATTAAGTCGCAACTTGATACTGCTATTTCGGCAATTAAGGAAACACTTTCGATCAATTATCAGAGTAATATAGATGCAATATGTGTTGGCCTTGCAACCTTACCACCGTTTATACCACTGAATGTTCTTGCTACGGTTGCTGAAGTAGACGAAGCAACTGTAAAGAGCTTTATCGCAGACTTGGGTAGGCCCATCTGGCTTTCAGATAAATCGGTTCAGTTTAGAGATGAGCCGACTGAGACCTGGTTCAGAGAAAGGTTCTCAGCAAATATAGATCAAATAGCCGATTATATTACATGCCTCAAACCATTAGCTTATAAGTATACTTATGTTGCTGAGACGTTACCTTCTTTGCTTTTACAAGCGGAGAAGTACAATGAGCTGATTGATTTGGCTCTTTCAGACGATCTTCTTCCAAAGGATAATCCAATCGATGAGCGAAACGTTCGTGTGTACCGCCTGCAATTCGCCTTCAAGGCCGCGCTGAAGTTAAAACGATATGATGATGCAATGAAGTTAGCTTTACGTGCGGGAGAGGAAGTAGCTGGCGATACTCGACAACTCGAATTGCTTTCAAAGAATGTAGATTTAATTGCTCCATTGCTAAATGAACAGAAAGTACAAGAACTAGCCTTTAGACACATGTTTCGAAGTGGTTGGCCCGGATCAGAAAACGTCTATTCAGCTGCATTGTTATCTTCTGTAGATAGTTTTAAGGGAGAAGCAAGATGCTATCTGAGAGCAGCAAATAATTGGCTTCAATTGTATTTTGATGAGCGGAAGAAAAATAAGGGAAAATATCATCAAGAACGTCTAAAAGATGATGATATTGTACAGTTAACTTTTATTCATTTCAACCTGTTTGGGGTATCTAAAACAGTTGATTTTATCCTCAATTGGAGACCTACTGAACTGGCCTATCGTATTACGCGTAGATTTATTAGGCTACTCATTGATGCTGGAGACTTTGATGCGATAAATGAAATTTCACTAATTGATTCTAGAAGCCAGTATTTAATGATTGCATTAACTCACGAGTTATTAGCCGTTGGTCGATTCCCAAATGCGAATTCAATGGTACGATGCTTAGATTTGCTTACTGTAAGTCGCTGTCGCATCCCGAAGTCAGAACACTTATATAATGATACGACCATTTCAGCAATTGTGTCTTTCACAGAAGCATGCGTAGCAATGAATTTGTCAAAAGGGAAAGTTTTAAGAGTGCTTAATTACTATGTTCCTACAAGGGCGTCTCAATTTGTCTCCGGTAATTATCAAGATAAAGAACGTGATATTTATTTACGGGCTGTAGCGCTTAGATGTGTACTTTTGGGCAATATTAATCCGAAAATGGAGGAACTGCTTCCGAAGAAGTTTATTGAGAAGAAACAAACTTATAGTGTCAATCAAGATGTTAAAGAGTTTAATGAGATTGTTGGAGGACTGCTACCTTGGTACATAGTCAGAGCCAATGTTTTAGCTAAAGATATTAATGACATATTCAAGTCAATTAAAGATGCTGATCAACAATCAAGAAATGCAAGAACACAAAGGTGGGGGGATTCCGATATTATACCATATGAGATATCTCAAATATGTGTAGATATTTTGATGATTTATCGTAGTAGAGATTCCGAAGAAGTACAGAAACTATTTGATGACCACTTAAAATCAAACAAAAAAATTCGGATTCAAGATAGATTTAGAGCAGTACGGGGTGCCTTTCGATTAGATCATCTTACACAAATCAGAAGCCAGCTAGAACAATCAGCCTATGGAGTGGTTAATTCCGAGTTGACTGAAGGTCCAGAAATAAGAGCTGAATGGTACATTGAACTTGCCCGTGCCGTACTTCCTGTGAGTTGTGATGATGCATCAGTATATTTTGATTATGCAATTATGGCTGTTTCAAAATTTGGTGATGAAATCGTACAGAGGTGGAAATCGGTGGTAGCATTAGCAAATCGTTGTTCAGAAGGAGGACATGTATCTCCAGAAATGGCCTATAGATTTATTCATTGTGCTGAGCTAGTCGGTGACAACGTTGCTCGTGAAAAGTATTTTGATCGTGATGAGGCTATAAGGGTATGTGTTAAACTATCACCAATTTCTGCTTTGGCTGGCTTAAGTCGTTGGCGTGAGCGAGACGTTGGATGTTTTAATTTGCAACTTCCAGCATTGGCTAATGAGTCTGTTAAGTCTAAATACATTTCACCATTGGTAGGTTGGTCTTTGTCGGCCTTCTTTGAAGGATATGAAATTGAGAATTTTGCATCGAATTGCATAGAAAAAGAACCATCGCCAGTCCACCGTAAGTACATTCTTGAAACAGCGATTAGAGACCTTGGATTCAACGACGTGACAAAAGGAAGTTGGCAGAAACTTAGAGAAGTAGCCCAAAAATATTTTCTTAAGAATAGCAAGCTAGATGACATTCAAGATTTTTATGAGAATGATGATGAGGATATAAACAAACTAAATTCTCAGCCCTACAATCAAGAGAAACCTGAAACGGTTAATTGGGGTGAAATAATTGATGGTGTGGATTTAACATCCAGTTTAGCGATAGGTAATGCACTACAACACTTTAAGTTATCATCAAACACATGTAATTCTAAGGCGTTTTGGAAAGAGATTTCCAATCATGTTGGAGAAGAGGATGTTGTAAAATATTTGAAAGCTCTAGTATTTGCGGAATCTACTAGCTTGTATGATATACAAGATGCTCTTTCATCTATTCCAGAACAATGGAATCAGAAAGTAAGTGTTAAGCGGAATTGGACAAAAATTCTTGAAATGATTTCACGGCGTTTTGCCTCTGAATTCACAGATGAATTTACTTTGAAAATGTTTTTTAAGGACATCAAATTACAAAATAATGAAATGCCTTTTATTCACAAAGGAGTTATTGAGGGGTTATCTAACAATTGCAATTTAGTTGATGCAAGTACATTCTTTGGCTTTGTTGAATTAGCAACACCTCTTATTTCGCCACAGCAAGCAACGGATTTACTCGATTTTGCGATGACTAGATTTGAATTACAAATAGATGACGAATATGCTGATGGATGTTGGTCAAGTTGGTTAACACCACCAGAAGAGATAAGTATGGCATTTGCTGGCTTCGTTTGGTCAGCTTTGGGTTCACCAATGTCAGAGACTCGTTGGCGTGCTATTCATTGTGTACGAAGGCTTTTTGAAGCTGATTGTGACCATGAGATAAATGCTTTAATTGATTGGATGATACGGGGAGAGGTTGGCGCTTTTGGAAGTCATAAGTTCCCATTTTACAACTTACATGCACGTCTATATCTCTTGATAGCTTTAGCTCGAGGTTCTATTAATAATTCACAAATACTAAAGGGTCATTATGATATTTTCGCTCAATATGCACTTAGAGACATACCACATATTCTTATACAGAAGTATTCGTCCCTAATTGCAATTAATATTGAAAATGAATTTCCTAACACCTATGAACAAAATGTTTTAGAACAACTTCATCAAGTAGGTATAAGTCAAATACCTGTGGAGGAAATGAGCAACCATAGAGAAAAACATGAAAGTTATTGGCACATAAAAGGACAAGTTGATAGGAGTTTAGAGTTTCACCATGGGTATGATTTTGACAGGTATTGGCTTGAACCTTTAGGAGACGTGTTCGGAATTACAGGCAAGCAAGTTGAGGAACTTGCGACTGAAGTTGTAATTAAGGAATGGCGTATTGGTACCAATGCAAGTCTTAGAAATGATCCACGTACAGAATTATGGCGTTCTCAACGGAATGAACGATTAACATCACATGACCATGGAAGTTATCCGCGAGCTGATAATTATAGCTTTTATCTTTCCTATCACGCTATGTTTGTTGTCGCAGGTAGATTACTTCAGAAAATGCCATGTGTGCATGTGAGCGAGTGGTACGAGGATGAGTGGTCAGAATGGTTACATCGCCATTTGCTGACTCGATTTGATGGGAGGTGGCTATCTGATCGTCGTGACCCAGCACCTCTCATACGACGAAGATGGATTAATGAGAGGAAAACCAAAAACTGGCTAATGGAAATAACACCCTATGATTTTCTTGATGGTATATTAGTGGAGAGGAATGGTGAGACCTGGTTGAATGTGTATGGTTCTTGGGAAGATGGTGATAGTGAGCGCTCAGAGGAATTTTATATTTCTTCTGCACTTGTTTCACCACAGGCTTCCCAATCTCTTTTGAATGCATTAACTAGTTGCTCTAACCCTCACGATTTTAAGTTGCCTGATTATGAAGAGAAACGCATGGAGTATAATTCATATCCTTTTGAACTTAGGGGTTGGGTTTGCCGACAGAATAAAGATAATCGTCTAGATGAATATGACCCATTTTCGGGACAAATAGCATATCCACCATATAAAATTGGACAATCAATTGTTGAAAAATTGGGTTTGATAGTGGATTCAGAGCAACGAGAATGGTTTTTACCTAAGACAAAGAAGGCATCTTTACTTTGTGAACTTTGGAGTACAAATAGGACTAGTAATGATAAAGATTCATTTAGGCATGGTGAGCGATTGAGTGCGTCACTTACATTTCTAAAAAAACTTTGCATTGATTTAGAATGTGAACTGATATTTGAAGTTCAAATTAATAGACAGTTAAAGCAAAAATATAATAGGGAGAGTGACGATAAACTTGAATACACACCACCAAATTGCAGAATTTATATCCTCTCAGCAGATGGAAAGCTCAGGGATGCAGAAAAGAATTATCAACTTGGGTAAGGCATTGGTAGAAGAATTAGGGTTAGATACAGGTGTTGATACGCTTGCTCGCTGGATGGCTCACTATATTGCAGAACAAATGGGGATTGCTAAGGATGCAAAGGAAACTGAGAAAGTTAAAGCAGAACGACGTTGTTTTGAGACGATACTAATGCTTTGGCAACATCAATCTTTTATATCAAATGGGAGGCGTCCTTTTGATAGTCAGGAGCTTATGGATATATTAGAAAATTATTGAGCTAAGCAACTTTTGTTTTAATAATAAGATCGGAAGAGCACACGTCTGAACTCCAGTCACCAGTACTATCTC
>ERZ1463035.47-NODE-47-length-24933-cov-13.299823_pt1 | contig 24933 bp, 23 predicted proteins | sample MGYA00564486_ERZ1463035 | MGnify/ENA primary metagenome ERZ1463035 (study PRJEB39244, sample SAMEA3635149) | Helicobacter pylori | study: EMG produced TPA metagenomics assembly of PRJEB11511 data set (Assembly of a 5300-year-old Helicobacter pylori... | reverse complement strand
GGTGGTGTGAGAGGTCGCTAAATAAACTAATTATTTAGCTCCTACTCGATTTTAAGTATGTGTCTCCTCGTTATTGTTAACAGTATCATCGAGTGTAATGAGGAGGTTTTTTTTCATCCATCCTTTATTATTAATGTTAGTCTCAGATTTAAGAACTACCTCATACCATGAAATATTGAAAATTTCAGCGCAATCTTGAATTTCTACATAAGTATCTTTAACTATAGTACACAGAATTTGAGAATTCTCAAGAGGGCTTAGATGTAGACTACAACTGTCTTTCGTAGTACCGTTTTTGAAAAAGAATGTTTTGTATTTTACGATTATAGGTTCATCAGAATCATGTGAATTTAAAATTTTTGATTTGTAATCTCTATTTTGTCTAGCGCTAATCCTTAACTGGTTTTTTTGATTTGATAATTTTTGGTTCATTATATAATAATATACACCAAAGCATATCAAAACAATCGAAAATAAAAAAATAAGCAATAATATCTCTCCTTATAAATTACTTATATAATAAAATGCATTATAACAATAGACTATAAACTAAAACATGTGAGTATATCAAATTAATTAAATACTATATTAATATATAGTATTCCATAAGTTGAAAAAAATTCATTAAAAAAACTCATGTATAAACATGAGTTTTAAATTGCTGTAATTAATTCATTATATTCTAGTATATACATATCTGAATTGGTAATAATATCTTCCTTTTGATCGTTAGATGAAGAGTCATAAACAGCTACCACCTTCATGCCAGCTGCTTTTGCACCTTTGACAGCTGGAAGTATATCTTCAAATACAACACACTGCTCAGGTTTCACCCCTAATTTATCGGCAGCAAGTAAATATACATCAGGAAAGTTTTTGCCACGAGACACTTCATCAGTGAGTGTTATAGAATCAAAATAGTGGTATATACCATTAGATTTAAGAACAACTTCTAATAGAGATCTACTATTACTTGTTGCTAGTCCAATTTTTATATTCATTGTTTTGAGTAATGATAGGAATTCAACTACACCAGGTTTTAGTTTAACATGGTTAAGGTACTGATTATAAGCAAAATCATTCCATTCATTTTTAATTTCATCTATTGTATCTAATATACCAAAATTTTCTTTGAAATAGGCTGCGGTTTCATCAAAACTAAGATGTTCTATTTGACTTTTTAAATTCTTGGGTATAGTAATATTCCTACATCTAAAATAATTCTCATCTATTTTATTCCAAACCCACATAGAGTCGATAAGGGTTCCATCTAAATCAAAAATTGCAGCTTTAATATTAGTTAGCATTTAATCACCTCTTATGTAAGTATGATACATTTAAATTTTATGATGCCTCAAAAGAATTTATAAGTAAGTAAAGAACAAGTGGTTCCAATAAAAACACCCATAATAACATCTGTTGGGTAGTGAACTCCTATGTATATTCTAGAGATTCCTACGCATATGGCTAATGGTATAGCTATAAATCCAAATATATGAAAATATAAAGCTATTATGACAGCTAATGAAAATGCACCAGTCGTGTGACCCGATGGGAAAGAGTATTTATCAATACCTATCTTTTTTATATTTAAGTTTGGAATTTTTATAAATGGTCTTAATCTAGTAACAGTTACTTTTAGTATTTTACCAATGCCTGTACTAATTGTTATAGATATCATAGCATTAATAGCCATAGTATGAAGTAAAGTGTTATGAAATAAAAAAGTAGCAGTACAAAATATAAACATAAAGGGGAAGGACCCTAAGTAGGTCATAGAGGGCATTGTAATATCTAAAACCCTACACTTCCAAGACTTGTTTATAATTCTAAGTATGCTAATATCTTTATCACTTATATACTCAAATAATGCGTTCATAAACCCCTCCCTCTGTCATAAAAAATCACTTGTATTTATTACTATACATTATATCATAAATAAACCTAGACATATATTTTTAAATATTATTTAAAATTCTCTACCGAATATTTTAGTCTTTTCTTTGTCCTTAAAATCATCAATAGTATTAATTCCAATTCTACTTAGAATATCTTTCATACAATCACTGTCAATGGATGTTTTAATACTTGAGTTTTCTGCAAACTTATTAACCCTGTTTCTTCCAGTGGTTGAGTCAATTAATACTTTAGGGCCACCAACGCAACCACCAACACACCCCATACCTTCAATAAAGTTTGCATCAACATCTTTTGTTTGAGCCTTAGTAAGTAAAACTTTACATTCCTTTACACCATTTCCCTGAATAGCTTTTAATAAATGGTATTTTTGTGGGTACAGTTTTTCTATCATCTCTCCAACTGCTATAGATACACCGCCTGTCCGAGCATAAAGTCTACCACCACGAGATGCATATTCAGTAGATACATCTTCTTCAAGTTTTTCTGGATTAATGCCCAGTGTTTCAAAAATATCCTTAAGTTCTGCGTAGGTAAGTACATAATCTATATCACCTAAAAGGTCCTTTTCTTTGACTTCACCTTTTTTTGCAATGCATGGTCCTATAAAGACAACTTTACAGTTAGGGTTTAATTTCTTTAAAACCCTACCAGAGGCAATCATAGGAGAGACAGATGGAGATACATATTTAACTAAATCGTTGTAAACTTTTTTTACCATTCCTACCCACATAGGACAGCAACAAGAGGTAAGCATTAAATCATCTTTTGTTTTAACGTGTTCATCAAATTCTACCGCTTCTTTTATTGTAAGCATATCTGCAAAAAATGCAACTTCAACCATATCTGTAAAACCTATTTTTTTAAAAGCGGTTCTAAGGTTATCAACATTAACATTTTCTCCAAATTGACCAGTAATTGAAGGTGCTACAGCGGCTATTACTGTAGAATTTCCTTTTAATAAATTTAAAAGTGGAATAAATTCTACTTTATCCATTAAGGCGCCACTTGGACAGGCTTCTACGCAAAATCCACATTCTGTGCATTTATCATTATCGATGTAGGTAGCCTTGCTTTTATTATCTATTAATATAGCATCAAAGGGGCAAGAAGCCTGACAACTTGTTTTTCCTTGATTATCTGAACAATCCATATTACAAGCTTTAATTTTATTTACAACTTTATGTTTTATTTTATAGGTCGAGATAGCCTTTTTCAAATCTTCTATGTAATTAAGCGAAAAATCTACATCAACGCCACAAAGTGAAGAAATTATCGCACTTAGTTCTTTTTTATTAACATTATCTTTAGATAGTAACTCATGTACTTTGTTTTCAAAATTATCTTCATTATAAGATTTAATTAGCGTTTTAAAAAGTTCATTATACATTTTATTCAAAATAATCACTCCTAATTAGTTATTAGTTTTTAGTTATGTAACGATTTTACATAGTATTGAGAAAACACAATAAAATGGATTATCATTATTAATTTTGTCAAAAATGAACTTTTCTATACATTTGAATTACTACAAAAAAATAAAATAAAAAAAGAGTTGTCATTAGACAACTCTTTTTGGTCGGGGTGACAGGGATTGAACCTGCGACCTCATGGTCCCAAACCACGCGCGCTCCCAGCTGCGCTACACCCCGAAGACAATATTAATTATACAAAACAAACTCATAAATGTCAATAACATTTTAAAATATTTTTATAAGTATTTAGTATAGAATATATAAAATATAAATTCTATTTGTTAACGACAATACCTATTATATAAAATAAATGTATAAATGTCAATACAATTTAAAATTATATTTTAAAAGACAATAAACAACCTCTTTTTCAAATGGGTTTGGATTGTACGTCATTATATTATCTAAAATAGTAGCAATAGGTTAATTACTTTTTCTTATCAGTAGTTTCTTTATCGCCTGTGCCTCGAGTTGGTACAGTAGACATAACAAACCCAATAAATATAGAAACTAAGGCAGGAGCTGCTACATTAATATATACTATATATTGTGTTTTATATAAAATTAGAGCAGTAAGGGATGTGACTAGCACACTAATTATGAAAATAATAATTACAAATTTTGCGAAGGAACTCATGAATTTTTCATATAATCTATGACGAGTTGGTCCACTTATAACGTGTACAAATAAAAAATAAGAGGAAAAAATTAATACTATATCGACGATAGCCGAAACTAGAAAATTTATCATTATATATACCTCCAAAATGTTTTTTCTTTTCTAGTGTTACCAAAAAATGATATCTTTACGCACTATAATTAATTGAATATTTAAAATAAAAAAATCATGGGGTAAACCCATGATTCATATTTATATATAGAATATATAATTATTTAAGATACATTTCACCTACGTTAAAAATGTCTCCGGCTCCCATCGTTATAAGTAGATCTCCATTTTGTAAATTGGCTTTGAGATAAATCACAATTTCATTAAAACTATGAATGTTTATACAATTTACATTTTTTTCTCTTATTCTATCACCGAGCATGTCTGAACTTACAACACCGGTATCTTTCTCCCTAGCAGCATAAATATCTGCGAGTATTAGGGTATCTATATCGTAAAAAGAGTTTGAAAAATCTTCAAATAAGCTTAAAGTTCTTGAATAAGTATGGGGTTGGAATACACAATAAATCTTATTGTGTGGATAATTCTTAGCGGCACTTAAAGTTACTTTTATTTCGGTTGGATGGTGAGCATAATCATCAATAACAGTTACGCCATCTTTAGTTCCCTTTAATTCAAATCGTCTATGAGTACCATTAAAGTCTGAAAGTCCGGAGGTAATGGAGCTCTGTGAAAAATTAAGGATTAGTGAAGCACCAATACTTGCAAGTGAATTTAGAATATTGTATTCCCCTGGTACATTTAAATTTATGTGAAATAGCAATAAACCTTTTTTATACACGTTAAAGTTTGCGCAACCTAAATCATTATAAATAATATCTTTTGCTCTAAGATCTCCATGATTTAGACCATACGTAAGGATTGTACACTTGTAGTCATTATTGTCGAGAATAGTTTTAACATTCTTATCTTCTATATTTGCAACGAGGTAACCTTCTTTAGGTATAAGATTAATAAATTTTACAAAGGTATCTTTAATATGATTTATGTCTCTGTAGTAATCTAGATGATCTGCATCTATATTAAGTATTGTACCTATATATGGGAAAAACTTTAAAAACGATGCTTTATACTCACAGGCTTCTGTAATAAAATAATCACTATGACCAGCTCGTACATTTCCAGAAATAGCATCTAATTCTCCTCCAACTAATATTGTAGGATCTACATCTTCTTTCAAAATTATGTGGGCAAGCATCGAAGTTGTAGTTGTTTTACCGTGCGTACCGGATACTGCAACGTTATATTTATGACCTTTCATAATTTGACCTAAAAATTCAGCTCTATCCATTAGAGGAATGTTTAATTGATTGGCTTTAATATATTCAGGATTTTCAGGAGGAATAGCAGCAGTGTAAACTACTAAATCTACATCCTTTATGTTATTGCCATCATGGCCTAAATATACTTCAACACCTTGATTTTTAAGTTTATCGGTTATATGTGATGAATGCATATCGGAACCGGAAACCTTATAGCCATTTTGCACAAGTATTTCAGCAAGACCGCTCATGCTTATACCGCCTATACCTATGAAATGAATTTTTTTGTTCTTATCTTTTATAAAATCAAAAGACATTATATCAACTCCTTAAAAATGATTATTATTTATTATATGGTAAGTTTATTAGTATTGCTTATATTAAATAATAGTATATAAGCACATCTTAATTATATACAAAATTGCAGAGAAACTATACACAAATCAAAAAAAACTATATAAAACACTAAATAGTATCATGTAAACATGATTTATACCTAATTTGATAAAATAAATTGAAAATATATTATTATTATTATTATTTTTAATAAATTAAAGTATCTGCTGTAATGTTTTTAAATTAGGCTTTATAAGCATTGTAATAAAGATAAAAAAGATTTACAATTAAAATACGAATTATATTATGGATTTTGCCAGATAAAATTCGTAAAATAAAAATATGGGTGATATATTATGAATAAGTATAGTAGAAATCAAAGAGTTACAGGGATAACAAAGGTATTAACAGAAAACCCCAATAAAACAATAAATCTAAAAACTTTTACAGAATTATTTAATGCCGCTAAATCCACAATTAGTGAAGACATTGTTATTGTAAGAGAAACTTTGAGTGAGTTGTCAATGGGAAGAATTGAAACAGTAGCTGGAGCAGCGGGTGGAGTAAAATACATTTGTGGAGTCTCAAAGCAAGAAAGTAGGATATTTGCAGATGAGATATGCAAAGTTTTAATACAAAAAGATAGGGTAATACCAGGAAATTTTATATATATGACTGATATTATGTATAATCCAGAAATAGTGCACAAAGCGGGAGTAATTCTTGCTTCTGCTTTTAGTGAGTTAGATATAGACTATGTAGTTACAGTCGAGACCAAAGGAATACCACTGGCATATGAGGTGGCAAAGATGTTAGGTGTTCAATTAGTTATTGTACGTCATGATCCTAAGGTTACTGAAGGAAGTACTGTTAGTATAAATTATGCATCAGGTTCTAGTAATAGAATTCAAACTATGTCATTATCTAGAAAATCAATAAAAAAAGAGAGCAAATGTGTTTTTATAGATGATTTTATGAAAGCAGGAGGGACTGCAGTAGGTATAATTAATTTGCTTAAAGAATTCGAAAGTGAACTTTTAGGTATTGGGGTTCTTGTAGATAACGTTGAAAGTGGGCATAAATTGGTAGATGAGTATATATCAATTATTCAGTTTACGGGAATAAATAATGAAGGTATTGCAGAGTTAACTCCATCAGAAACTTTTGAAAAAGCGTAATATTCAAAATATTTTATATTTATTTATAAATTTAGAAGGAAAAATACAATTTATAGAGAAATAGTATAAATATAACGTATAATGCAACTTGGAGGTGGAGTGTATGGAAATCACAGATGTTAGAATTAGAAAAATAGCTACAGAAGGTAAAATGAAAGCGATTGTATCAATAACTTTTGACAATGAATTCGTTGTTCATGATATTAAAGTTATAGAGGGGCAAAGTGGGTTTTTTATTGCGATGCCAAGTAGAAAAACACCAGATGGAGAATTTAAGGACATAGCTCATCCAATAAATACTCAAACAAGAGAAAAAATTCAAACAGCTATTTTAGACGAGTATGAAAAAGTGAAAAATGAAGAACCAGTGTCAAGAGTAGTAGAGAAAGTAGTAGAAAAAACGAAGGAAGTTATAGACGTATAAAAAAGAGGGGGAAACCCCTTTTATTTTTTTGAAGAAAAATAATGAAAAATAGTTAAGGCTAGTTGCAATTAAATGCTTTATAAAATATAATATATATATAATATAATGTATTTTAATTAAAGTTAATGTAGTATTTAATATGTAAATATGTCGAATTATTGTATAAAGAGGTGTTTTATTTGTATAAATGCGCTATAATATTAGCTGCAGGTGAAGGAAAAAGAATGAATTCAAATACTCCTAAGGTTATGCATAAAGTTTGTGGTAAAGAAATGATAAATCATGTTATTGATACCATGAGAAGTGCAGATATTGAAATGGTAGATGTGGTAATTGGAAGAGGAGCTGCAGAGGTTAAAAAAGGAACAGAGAATAGAAAAATCAATTATTCTGTTCAAGAAGATCAGTTAGGGACAGGGCATGCGGTTATGTGTGCTAAAGATTTTTTAGGTGAAAATGAAGGTATCGTCGCAATATTTGTTGGTGATGGGCCACTAATTAGTGAGCACACTGTTAGAGAACTTTTAGATTATCATGAAAAAGGAAGCTATAAAGCTACTATATTAACTTCAATGATGAGTGACCCTGAAAAATATGGTAGGATTATTAGGGGCGAAAATGGGGAAGTTAAGAAAATAGTTGAGTTTAAGGACGCAACGCCAGAAGAAAAATTAGTTAAAGAAATAAATTCGGGAATGTACTGCTTTAGCATAAAAGAGCTCCTTATTAGTTTAGATAAATTAAATAATAACAATGCTCAAAAGGAATACTATTTAACGGATGTTATTGGTATATTAAAAAATCGAGGGCTTAAAGTTGGAGCGTTTGATGTTTCACCTGATGAAATTACTGCTGTTAACTCTAAGGTAGAGCTTGCAAATGCAGAGGCAATTATGAGAAAAAGAATAAATGAAAAGCATATGGAAAACGGAGTAACAATAATGGACCCAAGCAATACATACATAGATTACGATGTTATAATAGGCAAAGATACTATTATATATCCAGGAAATGTACTACAAGGCAAAACTATTATTAAAGACGAATGTGTTCTTTATCCAAATAATAGAATTACTGATAGTATTTTAGGAAATGGAATTGTAATTCAAAGTTCAGTAGTAATTGAAAGCCAAATAGGAGAGAAAACTACTGTAGGACCTTACGCATATATAAGGCCTGAAAGCAATATAGGTAAACATGCTAGAATAGGTGATTTTGTTGAAATAAAAAAATCAACTATTGGAGATAATACAAAAGTATCTCATCTTACATATATTGGTGATGCCGACGTTGGAAGCGGATGTAACTTTGGTTGCGGAACAGTGGTTGTAAATTATGATGGGAAAGCAAAATATAAAACTACGATAGGCAATAATGTTTTTATAGGCTGTAATTCTAATCTAGTAGCGCCTGTAACAGTTAACGATAATGCGTATACTGCTGCAGGGTCTACAATTACAAATGAGGTTCCTAAAAATGCTTTGGCAATAGCAAGAGCGAGGCAGAAGAATATTGAAAATTGGGTAGTTAAAAAAGGACTTAATAAATAAATAGTAAAGTATTCAGTAAGTAAATTACAAAGGGAGGTGGAAAACTGATTTTCGCAGTAGAATGGGTATATGAAAAATTACGTGATGTAGTATGTAAGATTTTAATACCGTGCACTGCCATTCTGTTTAGTAAATAGAATGAAAATATATAAAAATTATATTAAAATATGATTTTTATATATTTTGAGAATTAGGACTGCAGATGATAAGCCATGGCAAAAACATTAAGATTTTCACAGGTAACTCAAATCCTAAATTAGCATCAGATATAGCAGATATACTCGGAGTGCCACTTGGAGATTCGAATGTAGGAACTTTTAGTGATGGAGAAATATCTGTTAATATTCACGAAACAGTTAGAGGAGCAGATGTATTTGTTGTTCAATCAACTAATGCTCCAGTAAATGATAATTTAATGGAATTACTTATTATGATTGATGCGTTTAAGAGAGCTTCAGCAGGAAGAATAACAGCTGTTATTCCATATTACGGATACGCAAGGCAAGATAGAAAGGCAAAAGCTAGAGATCCAATTACAGCAAAACTTGTGGCAGATATTATAACAACTGCAGGAGCAGATAGAGTGCTTACGATGGATTTACATGCAGCCCAAATACAAGGATATTTCAATATTCCTGTTGATAATATGACGGGAACTCCAATACTTGCAAAATACTATATTGAAAATGGTTTTAAGGATAGGGATGACGTAGTTGTAGTTGCACCAGATCTTGGAAGCGTTGCTAGATCAAGAAAATTTGCAGATAAATTACATGCACCAATAGCAATAATTGATAAAAGAAGACCAAAAGCTAATGTTGCAGAGATTATGAATGTTATAGGAGATATAAAAAATAAGACGGTTATCATGATGGATGATATGATAGATACTGCAGGTACAATAACTAATGGAGCTAATGCTTTAGTTAAACTAGGAGCAAAAGAGGTTTATGCTTGTTGTAGTCACGGAGTGTTATCCGGGCCTGCTATTCAAAGAATAAACGATTCTGTAATAAAAGAATTAATAATATTAAACACAATTGAGATACCAGAAGAGAAACAATGCTCAAAATTTACTACATTATCTGTAGCACCAATTTTGGCTGAGGCTATAAAGAGAATATATGAAGATGTTTCTGTTAGTAAGCTATTTGAAGATGCGAATAACTTATAATTACATAGTTTAAAATAGTGATGCTTTATTATTTTTATAATAAAGCATCGCTATTTTTTATTAAAGTGAAAATTAATAATATTTACATAATAGTGAAATAATGATTATAATATATATAAAGGGTAACTATAAACATAAGGCAATTATTCCATTGTAACGGTGAATAATTTGTAACATTTTAAAAAAACTAATAAGTTGACATTAAAGTATGATAAATTAGTAATAAGGTAAATTATTTATAAGTGAATTTATTTGAATGTAATTGATAAAAAATAGAGAAAACAATTTGGAGGTGCTGATATGGAAGGAACTATAGGTAAAATACTAATAGTTGATGATGATAAAAATATTGCCGAGGTAATTAAGATGTATCTTGAAAGCTCTGGGTATGCAACAAAAGTAGCACATGATGGTAGAGATGCACAGGAAGCTTTTTTAAGCTATAAACCAGATTTAGTGCTTTTGGATATAATGTTACCGTATATTGATGGGATTGATGTTTTGAAATGGATAAGAAAAGAACATGAAACCCCAGTTATTATGCTTACGGCTAAAGGTGAAACTTTTGATAAGGTATTAGCACTAGAGCTTGGAGCGGATGATTATGTAGTGAAGCCTTTTGAGCCAAAAGAAATAATTGCGAGAGTAAAAGCTGTTCTTAGGCGTTATAACTTAGATAATGGTGGTAAGGAAGTTTTGAATTTCGAAGACCTAGAAATAGACATTAATTCCTACAATGTTACATATAAAGGTGCAGAAGTTAAAATGCCACCTAAAGAATTTGAATTAGTACATTATTTAGCACTTAATAAAAATAGAGTGTTTACAAGGCAACAACTTTTATGTGAGGTTTGGGGATATGATTATCCAGGAGACTCTAGAACTGTAGATGTGCATGTTAAAAGAGTAAGAGAAAAGCTTCAAGGTGGACCAAATTGGCAGATTGAGACTGTTTGGGGAGTAGGATATAAATTTGAGGTGAAATAAAATGGTCAAAAAAGGGCTATTTTTTAAGATGTTAGCAACCTATACTATTATAATATCTATGAGCCTAATAATTATTGCGTCATTTTTATCTTATTGGTTTCAAAATTATTTTTTTGATCAAAGAAAAGAACAATTTTTAGATAAGTCATATATGATACAAGGAATTGCTATGAAATATATGGAGGGCGATGCTACGTCGCAGCAAGTAAATGATATAATAACCATAATTTCTAAGTATATAAAGTCAGATATATGGCTTACAGATAGTATTGGTTATGTTTATGCTGTATCTAATAAAGAGCATAAGGAGTTTATGGGAAAACAAGTTTTTGGTGAAGAATTAAAGCAACTCAGACTGGGGCATACGTTCGAGATTACAGGGCCTTACGCAGGAATATTTGACAAGACTGTAAGAGTGTATGGTACACCGATAATGACTGAAGAAGGCAGCTTTAAGGGTTCAATAATTTTATATAATTCCATTGATGAAATAAGTTCACCTTTAAAACGTGTTTATGAAATAATTTGGATATCTGCTATTTTTGCAATAATATTTTCTTGTATAGTTATATACTACTTTTCTCAAAAGATAATTATAAAGCCACTAGCCGAAATTAATTCTGTAGCTAGGAAAATATCTAATGGGGATGTTAATAAGAGAGTTTATTTAAAATCTAATGATGAGATCGGAGAACTCGCTCAAACTTTTAATTTTATGGCGGATTCTGTTGAGAAAAATGAAAAAAACAGACGCGAATTTATTTCAAACGTATCACATGAAATTAGATCACCTATAACATCAATTAAGGGATTTATCGGAGGAATACTTGATGGAGTAATCCCAGAGGAAAAAGAAAAATACTATTTATCGATTGCGTATGAAGAAATTCAAAGATTAACAAGACTCGTAAACGACTTACTAGATATGTCTGCAATTGAAGCTGGAGAGTTTAGCTTAAAGATTATTAAAGTGGATATTAACGAGATAATTAGACTTACAGTCATAAAAAATGAAACAAAAATTAAAGAGAAACGTGCCTCTGTAGATGTGTGTTTCGAAGAAGATAATTTATTTGTAGCTGGAGATAAAGATAGGCTAGTGCAAGTAATTACAAATTTATTGGATAATTCTATAAAATATGTTAATGAGGGTGGAAAAATAAAAATAAGTTCAAAAACTAAAGGTAGAAAAGCTTTTATATCTGTGTTTAATGATGGTCCACAAATAGCAGAAGAAGATTTATTGCATATTTGGGATAGGTTTTACAAAGCGGACAAAGCTAGAACAGCAAAAGACAGTACTGGACTTGGTTTAGCTATAGTTAGAAATATAATAACTCAATTACAGGAAGACATATGGGTCGAGAATAAGGATAAAGGGGTTTATTTTACGTTTACTTTAATGAAAGTGGAATGATTTTAAATTTGACCAAAAATATAATAGAGTTTCATAAGTCGTTAAAACTTCCATATTGTAATTATAACAAGAAGGGCAGGTGATACTATGGATAACAAGGATAACTATAAATTTAATGAAGAGATAAGAGATGCTTTGTGGAAGAATGCAGACAGAGGTCAGGATATTTTTGGAGAAATTAAATTTAGAAAAAATAATAAAAGAAATTACTTTAAAGTACTTTTAAAAGTGGTATTTTTTATTATAATAGCTGCCCTTTCTGGAGGAATTACAGCAAATTATGTTATTAACAAAGATAAATCACAAGAAAATATTAGCGGTGATTTAACTACGAGTAAATTAGAACAGAACAATAAAGACATATATGTAAACTCTATTTCTGATGTTACAAGAAAGGTGTCACCAACAGTAGTTGGTATAAGTGTAAAAGTAGACGGTGTAGAGGAAACACCTGAGGCCAGCGGTTCTGGAATTATATTTAAAAGTGAAGGATTTATTATTACTAATTATCACGTAATTGAAAATGCGACAGATATAAAGGTGAAACTTAGTAATTATAAGGTTTTGAAAGCAAAGGTAATAGGGACTGATATTATATCAGATTTGGCAGTTATAAAAGTTGATGCTAGTAATTTACCTGTAGCAAAACTTGGCGATTCATCAAAGGTTAATGTTGGAGATATAGCTATTGCTATTGGTAATCCACTAGGAGAACAGTTTTCAGGAGGTGTTACTGCAGGGGTAATAAGTGCATTAGATAGAAAAGTTAATATAGTTGATAAGAAGACTGGGGAGCAAACCATATATAAAGTAATACAAACTGATGCAACTATAAATCAAGGAAATAGTGGGGGGGCATTATGCAATATAAATGGAGAAGTAATTGGTATAAATAGTTTGAAAATCAGTTCAAGTAGTGAAGCTTATGGGGTTGGGTTTGCAATCAACATAAATGTAGCTAAAGAAATTATAAGCGATTTAATGACCTATGGTAAGGTTATAAGGCCTGCAATAGGTATCTATGGAGTGCCCGCCATTTCAGTGGGAAATAATGGTATGGAGGGAGTCTATGTGCAAGAAGTTGTGGACAATAGTGGGGCAGATAAAGCTGGAATTATGCCTACTGATATTATAACTCAAATAGGTGGAGTACGCGTTAAAAATATGGAAGAGTTAAGCAATGTCTTAGATAAATATAAAGTTGCAAGGAACGTGCATTGTAAGGTTCAAAGAAATGGTAAAGTTAAAGATGTTAGCATAACTTTGTCTGAACTAAAAGCTACAAATGAACCTTAATTAAAGTGTTTTTATGTATAGTTGTAGATTATAACACTTATTGGTATAATATTATAAAAAAGGTAAATAAAAAATAATTATGTAATAGAGATATAGCCTAAGCATAATAATATTTGGAGGTAATGATGTACTTAGTAGTTGGACTGGGAAATCCAGGAGATGAATATAGACATACAAGACATAATGTAGGATTCGATGTAATTGATTTGATGGCAGATAAGTATAATGTATCGATAAATAGGATAAAATTTAAAGGTGTATGCGCAGAGATTAATATAGGGGCAAGTAAAGTTATTTTATTAAAACCTAGTACATATATGAACTTGAGTGGGGAAAGTGTGCGCGAAGCATCTTCATTTTATAAGATTCCTAATGAAAATATCATCATATTACATGATGATATTAGTTTGGATGCAGGTAAATTGAGAATACGAAGTAAAGGCAGTGCTGGTGGACATAATGGTTTAAAAAGTATTATTGAGAATTTGTCGTCTGACATATTTGTCAGAATAAAAATAGGTGTAGGAAAACCAGAGAGAGCACTAATACCTCATGTTTTAGGCAGATTTTCGAGTGAGCAGAGAATACTTGTCGAAAAAACGTTTGAAGCGACTATACAGGCCACACAAACTATAATCGAAAAAGGATGTGGCGAGGCTATGAATCAGTTTAATGGGTTTAATGCCTAAATGAAGGTAATTTTATTAAAATACTATCGATACATTTATGTAATGAGTGAGAGGTGTTAACATGAGACTAAGTGGGCTTATGAAGCCTTTAAAGGAAAGTAATCAATTTAAAGATATACTAAGTAATATAGAAAAAAAGGCATACCCAATTGGAGTATACGGTCTTTCGGAATCAGCGAAGAGTTATTTAGTGAATGGTGTATATGAACAATTAGATAAATCTATGTTGATTTTAACTCATAGTGATGTAGAGGCTAAAAATATTTATGAGGATTTATCCTTTTATGTAAACGACGTGTATTATTATCCAACTAGAGAAATGGGATTTTATAACGCGGATGCGGTATCAGGAGATTTAAGATGGGAAAGACTTAAGGTAATGAAAAAAATTACTGAAGGCGGTAAGAAAATAATAATTACATGTATAGAGGCAATAGCAGCTACATATATACCAATGGATTTGCTTCAAAAATATGTGTTCAAATTATCTGTAGGGGGTACTTTAAATTTTAACTCCTTTTCAGAAAAATTAATTCAGTGTGGATATGAGAGAGTAGATAGGGTAGAGACTAAAGGTGAATTTTGTATAAGAGGAGGGATAATGGATTTATATCCTCCTATATCTGCGTTGCCATTTAGGATAGAACTTTACGACGATGAAATAGATTCTATAAGGACGTTTAATAGTGAAACCCAAAGAAGTATAGATAAGATAAAAAAAATAGAAATATTTCCAGCAAAAGAAATTATACTAACTGAGGATAGTAGAAAAAAAGGTTATGATAGGATTAAGGAAGATTTGGAAAATATGCTTGGCAGTTTACATAAAAAAAAGGATAAAGAAGCTAGAGAAAGAATAACGTCACTTGTTAATATTAATTTAGAAGCACTTAAAGAAACAGGTAGTTTTAAAGACGTTGATAGTTATATGCCTTATTTTTATGATACTACATCTACTTTTTTAGATTATATGAAAGGAGCATTTATTGTAGTTGATGATGCACAAAGATGCCAAGGTAAATTGGACAGTGTGTATCTTGAGTTTGAAGAGAATTATGAAACTTCTTTAAGAAGGGGAAGTATACTTCCAAAGCAAGCAGAAGGGTTAATTGATAAACAACGTATATATGAGGAGTTAGAAACCCTTGAAGTTATGACAATAAATTCTATTGCTAAAACTACGAAAGTGCTTAAGCCGAGATCTATAATATCTTTTTCTCAAATTACAATTTATAATTATCATGGCCAATTAGATATGCTTATTGATGATATAAAGGATAAAAAAAGTAAGGGTTATAAAACTGTAATTTTATCGGGAACAAGAACTAGAGGGGAACGGCTTATAGATACGCTTAGGGATAAAGGTATTGAAAGCGTTTATAAGGATAGTATTTCTAAAATTGAATTTGGGGAAGTAGTTGTAACTTTTGGAAACCAACTAAAAGGATTTGAATATCCAGAGCTAAAATTGTGCATTATATCTGATAAAGAGGTTTTTGGTGGATCGAAAAGAAAAACTGTTAGTCGTGCCCATAAAAAAGGAGCAAGTAAACTTAAAAGCTTTACAGAACTTAAATTGGGGGACTACGTTGTTCATGTAAACCATGGAATAGGAGTATACAAAGGAATTAAGCAGTTGGAGGTCCATGGTCATAAAAGAGATTATTTAGATCTTAGTTATAATTCTGGAGATACACTTTATGTTCCAGTGGAACAATTAGATTTGGTGCAAAAATACATTGGGAGTGAAGGTAAGGCTCCTAAAATCAGTAAATTAGGTGGAGCGGAATGGGTTAAGGCTAAGAATAAAGTTAAAAATTCAATTGCAGATATTGCAGAAGATTTGGTAAAACTTTATGCTACTAGGGCTACACTTAAGGGACATAAATATAGCAAAGATACTGTATGGCAAAAACAATTTGAAGATGAATTCCCATTTGATGAAACCCCAGATCAATTAATAGCAATTAAGGAAATAAAAAAAGATATGGAATCGGATAAACCAATGGATAGGCTAATATGTGGAGATGTTGGATATGGCAAAACGGAAGTTGCCGTTAGAGCAGCTTTTAAAGCTGTTATGGATGGTAAACAAGTAGCGTTTTTAGTGCCTACTACAATACTTGCAGAGCAGCATTATAAAAATCTCACAAAAAGATTTTCCGATTTTCCTGTAAAAGTTGAAATGGTAAGCAGATTTAGAACGCCGGCTCAGCAAAAGGTTGTTATTAAAGCTACAAAAGAGGGTAATGTAGATATATTAATAGGAACTCACAGAATTATTCAGAGTGATGTAAAATTTAAAGATCTAGGGGTATTAATTATAGATGAGGAGCAACGTTTTGGGGTGACTCACAAGGAAAAAATAAAAAGCCTTCGAAAAAATATAGATGTAATTACGCTAACAGCTACTCCAATTCCAAGGACTCTTCACATGTCTCTTACTGGAGTTCGCGACATAAGCGTAATAGAAACACCGCCAGAGGAGCGGTATCCAATACAAACTTATGTGGTAGAGTTTAATGATCAACTAATAAGAGATGCTATATTAAGAGAGATGAATAGAAAAGGTCAAGTTTTTTTTGTGTACAATAGAGTAGAAACTATAAAAGATATGGCAGCATATATTGGAAAGCTACTTCCAGAAGCAAGAGTTTGTATTGCACATGGGCAGATGACAGAGCGGGAACTCGAGTCTGTAATGATAGAGTTTATGGAGAATAAGTATGATATATTAATGTGTACCACAATTATTGAAACGGGAATAGACATTCAAAACACAAATACAATAATAATTTATGAAGCTGATAAGATGGGACTTTCCCAGTTATACCAATTAAGAGGTAGAGTTGGTAGGTCAAATAGAATAGCTTATGCATATCTAACGTACAAAAAAGATAAGGTGTTAACAGAAGTTGCAGAGAAAAGACTTAAGGCAATTAAGGACTTTACAGAGCTTGGATCTGGGTTTAAGATAGCAATGAGGGATCTTGAAATTAGAGGAGCTGGAAATATGATGGGCGGTGCTCAGCATGGTCATATGGCAGCTGTAGGTTATGATTTATATTGTAGAATGCTTGAAGAAACAGTGAAAAACATAAGGGGCGATGTAGAAAAGGAACCTATCGAAACATCTGTTGAGATTAAAATAGATGCCTATATTCCTGGAAGTTATATAGAAGATGAGTCTCAGAAAATAGAGATTTATAAAAAAATTGCAGCTATTGATTGCCTTGAAGATATGCAAGAAATACAAGAGGAAATAGAAGATAGATTTTCAGATATACCATCTTGCGTTGCAAATCTTATGAATATCGCCTACCTTAGATGCACGGCTGCTAAAGTAGGGATAATAGAAATTAAAGAGGGTAAAGATGAGATAATATTAGAATTTGACAGTGCGCAGAGGATAACTAAAGAAGTAGTTAAAGTTTTGGTTAGCAAATATAATAGAAGTATTGTATTTAAATTAGGGAATAAGCCAGTATTTTCATATAAATTCAAAAATTGCATTAAGGAAGAGGTACTTACAAATTTAATAGAGATCGTAAATCGCATAAAAAGTATAGTTGAAATAAAGTAAATTAGTGTTAAAATTAATGGTATCGTAACAAAATCATAATGACGATATACATATAGAATGGGGGAAATAAAATGAAAAACGTAAAAAAAATAATTAGTGCGGCTTTAATAACTTTGCTTGCTACATCGTTAATTGGGTGTAATATGATTGAAAAAACACCAGAAGGTATTGCAAAAACTGAAGTAGCAAAGGTTTATAATACTAAGATAACAAAAGGTGAAGTAGCTGAGCAATTAACAGGTGTTATTAAAGAACTTCAAACACAATATGGAACAAATTATACAACTAATAACGAGGCTATGACAGCATTAACAACTCAAAAACAGCAAGTGTTAGCAGGCTTAATTGATGAGAAAATTATAAATTATAAAGCCAAAGAACTCAAAGTAGTACCTACGGATGCTACCTTAAATACAGAAATTAATAAGCAGTTAGCAGAAGTTAAGAAAAGTGTAGGAACTGATGCTGCCTATAAAGCAGCTTTAACTCAGGCTGGAATTACAGAAGAACAACTAAAAGCAAGAATTAAACCAAGTGTTGTTCAAGAGGCATTAAAGGCTGAGACTACAAAAAATGTTAAAGTTACCGATGCAGAGGTGAAGGCATATTATAATGCTAATTTATCACTATATACTACAAAACCAAATACAATTCATTTAGCTCATATTTTAGTTAAGACGCAGGATGAAGCAGTAGCTATTAAGAAACGTTTAGATGCTGGTGAAAATTTTGCTAAACTTGCTAAAGAAAAAGGAACAGATGGAACTAAAGCCACTGGTGGAGAGTTAGGAACTTTAAAATTCAATGATACTACAATGGATGCAACATTTATGGCAGCTGCGATTAAGGTGCCAGCAGGTAAAGTTTCGACGCCAGTTCAAACTCAATATGGATTTCATTTGATAAAAGACATTGCAAGAACTAATTATCCTGTAAAGAAATTTGCGGATGCTAAAGCTGAAATAGAAAAAACTCTTTTAGCAAAGAAAAAAGCAACTGCATGGACAGCAGCAATGACAAAATGGACAACAGAAGCGAATGTAACAAAAATTGATAAAAACCTATAAGCTTTAAATTTAAAAAAAAGAAGGATTACCTCTATAAAGAGATATTCCTTCTTTTTTTACTTTGTTAAGACGCAAATATAGGATTATTTAGTAAAAAGAGTAGTAAATTGAGTAAAAAGTCTCCTTATTTTATTTATTAAAATTAAACATATACAAAAGTGCATAAAATTTCAAGTTTTGAAAGATAATAATAGAGCTAGCAGATTATATAAGCATTTATATAAGGAGGAGTAATTAAATGAAAGCAACTGGTATAGTAAGACGTATAGATGATTTAGGAAGAGTCGTTATTCCTAAAGAAATAAGGAGAACTCTGAGGATAAGAGAGGGAGATCCACTAGAGATATTTACTGATAGAGAAGGTGGAGTAATTTTAAAAAAATATTCGCCTATAGGTGAATTAAGCGAATTTTCTAGAGAATATGCTGAATCATTACAACAAACTATTGGAAATGCAATAATCATATGCGATAAGGATAATATAATATCTGTAAGCGGATGTCCTAAGAAAGAGTATGTTGATAAAAAAGTAAGTATTGAATTAGAAAAAGTAATGGAAAATAGGAAACCTATTGTTTTGGGTGAAGGGTTTGAAAAAGTCATATCATTTTACGATGATGAAATTGAAAACAAATATAGTGCTCAAGTAATTGCACCTATAATAGCAGAAGGTGATGCAATTGGTGCAGTACTAATAATGTCGACAGAGCCCGGAATAAAATTTGGAAATTTAGAATTAAAATTGGCAGAAACTGCAGCATCTTTTTTAGGGAAACAAATGGAACAATAGTCGTATTAGGATATAAAGTATATATTACAATGCAAGTGGAACATATTTGCAGTAATATATACTTTTGTTTTTTTTGAAGTATTAGTAATAATAATCTCTTAAATTAAATAATTATAATCATAGGATGTATATATTTACATAAATGAAGGATTACTAGGAGGCTATTATGAAAAAACATTCATTGATAAAAGGAACTATTATACTTGGAATGGCAGGTATATTTGCAAGGTTTTTAGGGTTGTTCTTTAGAATACCAATACAAGCGCTTATAAAAGACGAAGGGATGGGATATTATCAGATGTCTTATCCACTCTACATGTTCTTTGTGGCAGTAGCTTCAGGAGTACCAATAGCTATGTCTAAACTTATTGCTGAGATGAATGCTAAAAATGATCAGGAGGGAGCTAGGCAGGTTTTAAGACAAACACTTATTTTTATGATTATATTAGGCTCGGTATTTACTATATTTATGATTATGTTTGCAAAGCCTATTATATCATTCCTTAAATGGGATCCTAAATCATATTACGCTTTTTTGGCAATAGCCGCTGCACCAGTTTTTGTATCTATTATGTGCACATTTAGGGGATTCTTTCAAGGGCTTCAAAATGTAAGACCTACTGCAATTTCACAAATAATAGAGCAAGTTGGAAGAGTTGTAGCTGGAGTTTTATTTGCATATTTATTATTCCCAAAGGGAATTGAATATGCCGCTGGAGGCGCAGCACTTGGAACATTAGTTGGGGCAATTATGGGAAGTATATATTTAGTTTCAACATATTTTAAGGTTACGCGAGAAACGCCAGTAAGAAAAAAGATAAAACATAAGAATATTTTAGGCAATTTGGGTAAGGCAGCACTTCCAATATCGCTTGGTGCAGCAGTAGGGACTATTATGTCATTAATAGATTCTGTTTTAGTACCACAACAGCTCTTAAAAGCAGGATTTTCACATTTGCAATCAGCTGTTATGTATGGCCAGCTTACTGGGAAAGCATTTACCTTGATGAATGTACCTTTAGCCCTTTCCGTGGCACTGTGTGCATCTCTAGTGCCTATAATTGCAGAAGCATTCTATATGGGTAGACGCAGAGAGTTGATTAAAAGAGTAGATATGGCTATAAAGTTATCTAATGTTATATCATTGCCATCTTGTTTAGGAATGTTTTTTATGGCGTATCCTATAATGCATTTGGTTTTTTTGAGAGATGCAGCAGGATATGAAATACTCAAATATATTTCAATATGTATTCCGTTTATAATATTAACACAAACGAGTACAGCGATACTACAAAGCATAGGCGATTATATGAAGCCTGTATATAATTTGGCTTTAGGATGCAGCGTAAAGGTTATTGTGACATATGTGTTGGTTTCAGTTTCATTCATGAATATTTACGGGGCAGTTGTAGGCACAATTTTAGGCTATATAACAAGTTGCTTATTAAATATGCACGATTTAAAGAAAAGTTTAAATATAAAATTTAATAAGGTAGAGGCTTTTGTTAAACCAGCTATTGCTGCTATTATAATGATTGTTGCAGTTGTATTTAGTGATGCTATTGTCTATAATTATACAATGAGTGGAGGATTATCCTGTCTAATATCCATATTAATAGGAGTTATTGTTTACTTAATATTTATATTTTTACTTAGAGTATTTGAGTATCAAGAAGTTAAGAATAAATTTCTGAGTAAAAAATAAAAAAAGGAGTGGAAGCTAATGATTAAAGTTGTGGGACTTGGGCCAGGGTCGATAGAGTCACTAACTATAGGGACCATTGAAATTCTTAAAAATAGTAAAAATATTTATTTAAGAACAGAAAAACATCCTACGGTAGATTACTTAAAAACATTGGGTATTGAATTTGAGACTTATGATAATAGATATGAAGAAAATAATAATTTTGATGATGTATACAGGTCTATTGCAGAAGATCTAATTGACAAGCATAAATTATATGGAGAAATTATTTATGGAGTTCCAGGCCATCCGCTTGTCGCAGAAACTTCTGTTAAGCTTTTAATAGAGTTATGTGAAAAAAATAAAATTGAAATAGAAATTTTTCCAGCTGTTAGTTTTATAGATGCAGTTATTCAAAGTTTGAAATTAGATCCTATTGAAGGACTGAAAATTATAGATGCCTTTGATATAGAAAATCAAGTATTAGATAAAAGAGTAGGATTATTAATAACTCAAGTATATAGTCTTTCTATAGCATCAGACGTAAAACTTGCCTTGCTTGAGTATTATGATGCTGAGATGGAAATTTATTTTGTTCGTGCAGCAGGCATAAAAGATCTCGAAAGTATTAGAAAAATCAACTTATATGAGTTGGATAGACAAAAGGATATTGATTATTTAACCTCGATATACATACCAAAAAATACAGATGCTACAAAAGATTTTTATGATTTAATTAAAGTTGTGGATACGCTTAGAGATGAAAATGGATGTGAATGGGACAGGCAACAGACTCACGAAACTTTGAAAAAATGTCTTATTGAAGAATGTTATGAAGTTTTAGAAGCTATTGATCAAAAAGATGAAGATAACATTATTGAGGAACTGGGAGATGTATTATTGCAAGTAATCTTCCATGCCAAAATAGGGAAAGAAGAAGGATATTTTAACATAAATGATGTTATTCGTGGTATAACAAATAAGATGATAAATAGACATCCGCATATATTTAAAAGCTTAGAAAGCAAGACAATTAAGCAAGGTTTAGAAAGTTGGGAAAATATTAAGAGCAAGGAAAAACCGTTTAATAGTTATACAGATCAACTAAAGCATATTCCAAAAGATCTTCCGGGTTTAATGAAGGCAGATAAAGTCCAACAAAAAGCGTCGAAAATAGGCTTTGATTTTGAATGTGTTGAAGATGCGATGGAAAAGGTGATCGAGGAATTAAGAGAAGTAAAAGATGTATATAAAGGCGATAATAGGGCAAAAATACTAGAAGAAGTGGGAGATTTGGTATTTTCTACAGTAAATATCGCTAGACTACTTGACATAGACCCTGAATTTGCAGTAAATTATAGTATAGATAAATTTATTAATCGCTTTAGGTACATAGAAGAAAATGCAAGGAGTAAAGGTGTGGATTTAAAACACATGTCACTTGCAGATATGGACGAATTATGGAATAAATCTAAAAGCTTATAAATTTATTTGTAAAATAAAAATGGTCAAAAAGAAGGAAATTCAAAATTAGTGAAGAATATGCTTTAATAGTATATTTATAACAAGGAGGTAACAAAAGTGAATAAGTCAGAATTAATAACAAGTATTGCAGAAAAATCTAATTTAACAAAAAAAGATGCGGAAGCAGCTCTAAAAGGAATTATAGAAAGCATTGAGGAAACATTAGAAAAAGGTGAAAAAGTTCAATTGGTTGGATTCGGAACTTTTGAAACAAGAGCTAGAGCAGCTAGAATGGGTAGAAACCCAAGAACAAAGGAAGAAATTCAAATTGCAGCTTCAACAGTTCCAGTATTTAAAGCTGGTAAAGAATTTAAAGACATAGTAAATAAATAATTTTACTATTATGTAAAAAACCTGGATGTATATCTAGGTTTTTTATTTTAGAAACTTTGATTTATAAATTCTTATAATGTTAAAAAACATTAAAAAGGGGAAGTATAAATGAGATTAGATAAATATTTGAAAGTTTCAAGAATTATAAAAAGAAGAACAATCGCAAAAGAAGCTTGCGGAAGTGGTAGAGTATCTATAAATGATAAAGTGGCTAAAGCAGGTACTGTTGTATCAGAAGGTGATACTATAGAAATTAAATTTGCAAATCAAATTTTAAGAGCTAAAATTATAAATATTTCAGAACATGTTACAAAAGAAAGTGCAAAAGAAATGTATGAGATGATTTCAGGTAAAGAAGAAAAAGAATAAATGTTATTAAATATAATTCTTAATTAAGCTTAATTAGCATATATATTTTATAAGAATATAATAATATGTAGTTAATTAAGAATTGAGAATAGGATTAGCTTCTTAGTTCCCGATTTTTAATGGTAAAATTAATAAGGAGGGTATTATGGAGGCAAGAAAAGAAACAAAAATAGAAGATAAGAAAAGTAATTTAATGCTTGAAAATAGAAAAAAATTAACTATTAATGGTGTTATAGAGGTTATAAACTTTAATGAAAATCAGATATTATTAAACACGGATGTTGGAACAATGTTGGTAAAAGGACAAGGATTAAAGATGAATAAGTTAGACGTGCAAAATGGGGATGTTATAATAACTGGGAAAGTGGATTCGTTTGTATATACTAGCGAGAAAAGCAAAGTTAAAAAAGACAGCGTAATAGCAAGATTGTTTAGGTAGACGAGTTATGATAATTTCAATTGTAGACCAAGTTAAACTTATAATCTTCAGTTTGCTCGCAGGAATAATAACAGGGGTGTTTTTTGATATATATAGATTGATAAGAGGATTTAAAAATCCTAATAAAATCCTAACTATAATACAAGATTTACTATTTTGGACATTAACTTCTATAGTCGTTTTTATATTTTTGATGTATACTAATGAAGGCTACATAAACTTTTATGTGTATGTAGGTTTAATAATAGGGGTATACTTATATTTAAAACTTATAAGTAACATGTTTATTAAGCTGCAATATAGATTACTTAAATTTAATGGAAAATTATTTAGAGTTACAAGGAATATAGTATTATACCCTGTAAATTTATTGTTTTATAAGCTCAAAATAAAAAAAAAAGATAAATTATAAAGAAATAGCTTGAAGTAATGTGAAATACAAATTAGAATAGGTTTAGGAATCTAAAAAGAATACTCATTCCATGAAAGGAAAAGGGTATAAGATATGAAAAAAAAATTTAAGGTTAAAAGTCTTGTGTTAATTTTTGTGCTTGTGTATGTAAGTTATCTTTTTATTCAGCAACAGGCAACAATGGGTAGACAAAAAAAAGAATTACAAGGGTATAACTTGGAATTACAAAAGAAAAAAGAAGAAAAGAAAACATTACAGGATGAAGTAGAGTTATCTAAAAGTGATAAATATATAGAAAAATTGGCAAGAGAAATTTTAGGTCTTGTTAAAGAAGGT
>ERZ1463035.46-NODE-46-length-24934-cov-13.663974_pt1 | contig 24934 bp, 22 predicted proteins | sample MGYA00564486_ERZ1463035 | MGnify/ENA primary metagenome ERZ1463035 (study PRJEB39244, sample SAMEA3635149) | Helicobacter pylori | study: EMG produced TPA metagenomics assembly of PRJEB11511 data set (Assembly of a 5300-year-old Helicobacter pylori... | reverse complement strand
AATATTATTTCATTTCTTTACCTATTTCTCTGTTTAATTTTCAAAGACCAATTTGCTTTGTCATCATGTGACGACTTCTACTATTTTACTAGGTATTTCTTGTTTTGTCAACTACTTCTTTTAATTAAGTTTTTATCTAAACTCTAATTAACAGTTAGCTTAATGTGCCACTTCTATGTGACGACAAGGAATATTCTATCATATATATATAAAGTCACCTTTATAATAAATAGATTCTAATATGATTAGCACCATATTTCTACATATAGGTCTAAATACTTCAATATTCCTCATTCGGATACGCATGGTAAAATAATTAAAATATTCGCAATATTATTAATGTTTTAAACATTGTTTGATTATCTCATCGCTAATCTAACTTATACTCCAATTAATAGCAAAAGGTTGCAATGAATTATCATTGCAACCTTTTGCTAATCTACATTCTAATTTTAAATTATTTTTCTTTATGTATTGGCTCTGTACTAAAACTAGCTTCTTTTAGATTTACAATTTTAGTTTTATATTTCACCTTATATCCTATCCATAAAACTAAGAATAAAGGTAATCCGATATAAGATGCAATAACATTTTTCCAATCAATTGAATTAGCTGTAAAATAAGTTACACCTTGTCCTAATATAACAATAACACATAACACTAGTGCAAGAATTGGTCCAAAGGGGAAAAATTTGGCTTTATATTTTAATAAGCTCATATCTCTACCTTGAGCTACAAATGCTTTTCTAAAACGATAGTGACATACTGCAATTCCTACCCATGCAATAAATCCAGCGAGTCCGGAAGCTGCAACTAACCACATATATACTGTTTCTTGCGCATATAATCCTACTAAAAAAGATGCAGAAGCTACCAATGTAGTAAGTAATAAGGCATTTATAGGAACTCCGCGAGAATTTACTTTAGAAAGAGCCCTTGGTGCTCTTCCTTCACGCGACATTGCGTATAACATACGGCTAGCCGCATACATCCCCGAATTACCACAAGAAAGAACTGATGTTAAAACTACAGCATTCATTATACTTGCAGCTCCAGCAATACCTGCTCTTTCAAAAATAGTGGTAAAAGAGCTTGTCGTAACTCCAGCTTGCGTAAAAGGTATCAATGCACTAATAATAAATATTGCCCCTAAATAAAATATTATAATTCTCCAAAATACACTATTAATTGCTTTAGGTACATTTTTTTCTGGATCTTCACTTTCGCCAGCAGCAATGCCTACAAGTTCTGTCCCTTGAAAAGAGAACCCTGCAATTAAGAAAACCATTAATATTCCTTTAAATCCAAATGGGAATGGTCCTTTGGCTCCACTTTTAGGATCTAAAAACGTAAAGTTTGAAAGACCAATATGGTGTCCCCCAATTATTCCGAAAATCATTGCAACGCCTACTGCTAGAAACACTAGAACTGCTACAACTTTGATACTTGCAAACCAAAACTCTGATTCTCCATAAGCCTTAGCTGAAAGCATATTTAAACCGAATAATAATAGTAGAAAAGAAATACTCCAAACAAGTGCCGGCACCCCTGGAAACCAATATTTCATAATCATAGCTCCTGCTACCATTTCAACAGCAACGGTAATTGCCCAGTTATACCAATAATTCCAGCCTAACGCAAATCCTAATGCTGGATCAACGAATCTCGATGCATAGGTTTCAAAAGAACCAGTAACTGGCATAAACGTAGCCATCTCACCTAAACCCGTCATTAAGAAATATACCATTATCCCTATCACTGTATATGCTACTAGTGCTCCACCAGGACCTGCTTGACTTACTGTCCCACCTGAAGCCAAAAATAGTCCAGTTCCTATTGCTCCACCAATAGCAATCATATGAAGATGACGAGCTTTTAATCCTCTTTTTAATTCATTTTTGTTTGATTCATTTGTGTTCAATTCACTCATTATAAACTCCCTTTATTTATTGCTATCTAATCCTTAAATATTATTCAACGAAGTAAGCAGTTTCGCTCTTTTAATAATTACAAAGCTAACATCATTCAGTCTATTTTACACCATTACTATAGTTATTAGCAATAAATAAAATTATCATTAATATATTTAATTAGAATTCTAATATTTTATTTCCATATAATACAAGCAAATAATTTAATTATTAACCCTCATTATAATAGGTATTTCTATAATTTTATTATTCTCTTTAAGTCTATTGATTTTTTGTCCAATATGGTATAACGTAAAGTAATAGATACACATTTAATTCGAATATTTTTTGTTCATTTTATTAGCATCTTTTTGTTTTGAATTTATACCAAAACTATTATAAAAGAGTGCTTTTTCAGTAAATATTTTCCTCTATAATTACAACTAAAAAGTTGAGATTACTGTGCATTTAGAACTAATAACCAAATTATAATCAAACAAAATTTAGGGGTGTACACTATGTTTTTAATACCAAGTCCAAAACATTTAGATATAAAGGAAGGTACCTTACAACTTAAAAGAGATACAGAAATAGTTTTAGATTACCAATGTAGTTTTGATGACCTAAATACTGCTATTTTATTACAAGAAGAAATTAGACAGCAATTAGGCTTCAATTTATTAATAAATAAGTCTTTTGACTGTAATAGCAATAAAGTTATAATTACTTTTAAAAAAACATCAGGACCAAAAGAGGCATATAGCTTAAGTATTGATGGTACCCGAATCGAAATATGTGGTGCTAATTCCATAGGAATATTTTATGGGGTACAAACATTAAGACAAATTATAAGACAAAATGGAGCTTTACTCCCAAAACTTAAAATTGATGATGAACCATACTTTGCTAATCGTGGATTCTATCATGATGTTACAAGAGGTAAAGTACCAACACTTAAAATGCTTATGGAACTAGTTGACAGGGCTTCTTTTTATAAAATAAATCAGTTACAACTATATATAGAGCATACTTTTGCATTTAAGGGAATGAGTGAAATTTGGATGGACAAAGATCCACTAACATCTGAGGAAATTTTAATACTAGACCAATATTGCAACAAAAGGCATGTTGAATTAATTCCTTCATTATCTACATTTGGTCACATGTACGAGGTACTTAGATCAAAATCATTCAATGATCTTTGTGAGCTAGAGAACAGTGAGGGAGGAGAGTATTCCTTTGAGCATAGAATGAATTCACACACACTTGATGCCACTAACGAAGGTAGCATCAAACTTGTTGAAAAAATGCTCCTACAATATATGCCTCTATTTAGTTCAAACACATTCAATATATGTTGTGATGAAACTTTTGAATTAGGTAAGGGAAAAAGCAAGGCACGTGCTGATAAGGTTGGAGTTGGAATGTTATACGTTGAATTTTTGAACAAAGTAATAGATATAGTAAAGAAAAAAGGCAAGCGAGTTATGTTTTGGGGGGATGTTATTTTACATCATCCAGAACTTTTAAGTAATATAAGTAAAGATGCCATTTGCCTTAATTGGGATTACAATGAAAATGCCAAAGAAGATGGAACAAAAGCAATAACTGAATCAGGTTTGGAGCAATACGTATGCCCAGGTGTATGGGGTTGGAACCAGCTAGTTAATAAAGTTGATAAAGGTTTTGAAAACATAAAAAGAATGGTAGCCTACGGTGTAAAATATGGTGCAACTGGTGTTTTAAATACTGACTGGGGTGACTTTGGTCATATAAATTTTTTAAGTACTTCAATTCCTGGAATGGCATACGGAGCCTCTTTATCATGGAATCCAGAAGGAGAAAAAGACTTTGAAAATGTATATAAAGCCTTATCTATAATAGAATATGGCGATGACTCTCTTAAACTTGTGTCGCTACTTAATCAATTATCCAAGAATCAAGTTGTAGGATGGTATGAACTAGTTGAATGGAAAGAAAATTTCAAGAATGATTCAGCTATTAAAAAGAGTTTTGGTAATCTTGATTGGAAAAAGATTTTAGAAGGATATAACCTTGCTTGTGAAATAGAAGATAAGTTCACTAGATTATCTAACAAGGTACGTACAAACACATTTGATTTGCAAGAATTTATTGTATCAGCAAGGGCAATACAGCTGGTAGATAGTTTCTTCTTAAACTTACTAAAGACTGAAAAAGGCATGAATGAAATAAATACAGTATTCACGCCAAGGGATCTTGCTGAAAATCTTGAAGTGTGGTTCTACGATTTTACTAAGATATGGAGAACACGAAATAAAGAAAGTGAATTATACAGAATTAGAGATATTATAGCCTTCACATGTAAATATTTAAGAAGTATAAGGCCCCTAGCTCGTTAATAAATTTCATTTCTAATATAAAATTTCAAATAATTTTATTGTTTTATTATCCTAACTAAGAATAAGTTATCTTAAAATGGGCATAGTTGAAATTAGAAGAATTTTAATAACAGTAACTATGTATCCATAATAAATTAATTATTTTAGTAGGAGGATAACAATGAAGCAGATATTTATAAGGATTAAAAAAGGTGAGAATTTTTACAATAAAGATATGATGGATTCAACTTGCGTTGAAAGAATGGATTGGTATAACACCTTGAGCAAAGGACAAATAATGAGCGTGTTAGAAGAGTTTGTAACAAATGACATTATAAAAGAAAACAATTTTCATTAATCTATAAAAATAAAGCTGACATCGTAGAAAAACGATGTCAGCTTTTATATATCATTTTTAATTTACAACATTAATTGGTTTACCTTTTATAAATGACTCTATATTCCCAGCCATAAGTTCTATTAGCCTTTGCCTCGACTCAAAACGCCTCCACCCTATATGAGGAGTTAAAATAACATTTTCCATATCAAACAATGGATTGTTAATTTGTGGTGGTTCTGGATCCTGAACATCTAGCGCAGCACCAGCAATCTCTCCATTTTGCAGAGATTTTATTAAATCAGTTTCCTTTATTATTGCTCCCCTTGATGTGTTTATTATAAACGCAGATGATTTCATTAGTTTAATTTTATCCTTATCAATAAGATGTAATGTATTTACGTTTAAAGGACAATTAATCGATACAAAATCACTTTGTTTCAATAAATCTTCAAGTGAAACAAAATGTACATTTGGGTTTTCACATGGTTTCTCTGTTCTACTAGATATAAGGATATTCATTCCTATTGCCAATGCAATTTTTATAACCTCACTACCAATAGCGCCATAACCACCAATGACCCCAAGTGTTTTGTTTTGAAGTTCAAAATGTGGTAATTGTAAATATTTATTAAAATTATCAAAGTTTTTTTCTCTAATCATAATTTGTTGCTGTATTAATGAAGAACTAAAATTTAATATATAGGTGATCACTAGATTTGCTACCGCTTGTGTGCTATAACTAGGAACATTACAAACTGTAATACCTTTTTTTCTTGCAGCCTCAATATCAATATTATTATAACCTGTCCCAGCTTCACAAATAAGTTTAACAGAAGATGGAAAATTTGATATTAATTTTCCACTCAAAGGTAATTCCTTTGTAATTATTATAGTTTGATCTTTAACTCGTTCTAAAATTTTTTCATCAATATTTACATCATATTTTGTAAAAGTACTTAATTGGGCTATAGACGAAAAGTCTAGTTTATTATCAAAGTTAAGTTTTGCTAAATTTAAGAAAACTGTATTTACCATATATGTACCCCCTAAAGTATAAATTTTTATAGTGAAACTACTATTATAACTAATATTACTACTGTTTTCTTAAAAAATAAAGCATTTATATAAAATGAATCATTAAAAATAGGACTTTCAAAGAAAACCCTATACATACCTTCTCAAATGTTTTAATGCATTTTTTTCTATCATAGACACCTGTTCTTTAGCTATTCCTATTTCACTTGCTACCTCCATTTGACTTTTCCCATTGAAGAACCTTAAATTTACGATTAATTTCTCCCTAACATTTAATTTTTTCATTCCCTCGTTAATTGATACATTCTTAGACCAACACTCTTCTAAATTTTTAGTATCTTGTTTTTGATCTACTTCGTAAATTTCATCCACATCCTGATGATAAATTGGTTCAATTAACGCAATAGGCTCTTGAATAGTATCTAAAGCAAATACCAATTCTTCTTTAGTTAATTCAAGTTCTTTTGCTATTTTAGATACAGAAGGTTCTTTATTGTCTTGTGCTACCAATCGCTCCCTAACTTGTAATGCTTTATATGCAATATCTTTTAAATATTTACTTGTTCTTAGCGAATTGTTATGTTTTAAGTAACCTCTTATTTCTTCAATTATCATTGGGACTGCATATGTTGAAAATTTACCACTTTTACTTAAATCAAAATTATCAATGGACTTCATTAATCCAATGCAACCTACATGAAATAAATTTTCTACATTTTCACCTCTGTTGCTGAAATACTGTATCACGCTTAGCACTAATTTAAGATTTCCTTCAATAAACTTTTCTCTACATTCATACTCTCCATTTTGTATTCTAAATAATAACTCCTGTATTTGTTTTTCTTCCAATACAGGTAGTTTTAAAACATTTACCCCACATATTTCTACTTGATTAAATATCATAAGGTCACCATTCCTTTCAGAGTGTTTGACTTAAATTATGTCCTTATGATATTTTATTATACTAAAGACAAGCTATAATATTTTATTATTCTTTTAAATGCAAATAAAAACAAGTCTATATCAATAATCCTTTGATATAGACTTGTCTTGTATACTATAAAAAACTAAAATATTATATTTCTTAATTAATCCATACTAACTTCTTGCCAAACATCTTCATATTTATATCCTGTAAGATCTTCAACAACTTCTTTTGTCTTTGGATCAACATCAAGTTTTGAACCATTATTTTTTAATCGTTCTATTTCTTTAGTTAATATAAGATGAGTTTGTTTATTAAGATGGAATGTGAAAGTAAAGAGTAGAGCAATAATAAGTAAACTAATAGCTCCAATAACCATAGTATTTGCAATTGTTTGCATTACTGCTGGTGGTTGAATTGTTCTTCCTTTAACAAATCCACCATACTCTAGTATAAGACCAACAACAAATGTAGCAAGAGCTACACTACTCTTTCTAGTAAAAGTCATAACTGCAGCGAAAAGTCCTTCTCGTCTTTGTCTAAATACCATTTCATCAACATCCGGAATAAATGGGAATACATTCCATGGTGTAAATTCAAGTATACTTCTACCTACTTGATAAATACCTGCAATTACGAATAAAACAGCAATTTTAGATGATGGATCTATTTTATATACAGCATAAAAACCTATTAAACATACGATCATTATTGAATAAGATATTTTAAATAAATTAGATGGTCCAATTTTAATCATTAAAAATCCTGCACAAATAGTAATAGGTATACCAACAACACTAAGTGAAAGTAAATTTGCGGCAACTGTAGCAGTAACTTTCAAATCATAAACACAGAAGAATATAAACACTGCATTAAATATGTCTTTCGCAGTAAAAGAGAATATATAGATAGCTAAATGTTTTCTAAAACTTCTAATTTTTAATGTAGATGTGTAATCTTTAGCAACCTGAGCAATAGTTTGCATATGTTGGGTAAAAGTTTTATGCTCAGCTTTTGTTTTGTTCAATAACTCCTTTTCCATTTCAGGTGAAAGTTCTCTTTCCCATGTTACCTTATATGAGGTAAATATACATACAGCAAAGACTATAGCAAAGAAACATCCATTTATAAAATATGCATATGAATTATCTTGCCCAAAATGTTTAATTAATTGTCCAGGCACAAATGTAGCTAAAAAAGTACCAGTTGCGGAAACAAACATTCTACATGTTGAAAGTATAGTTCTCTTATTAAAATCCTTTGTCATCTCAGATGGTAATGTTTCAAATGGTATTAATACCATGGCAGCAATCATTTCAAATAATAAATAAGATATCAAATAATACCAGTAGCCTTGGCCTGTTACCCAAAGCAGTGCATAAACTGCCATTAAAGGAGATCCAATTAGTAAGAAGAAACGACGTCTTCCAAATTTCTGTCCTAGTTTTGTTTTATAAAAGTTATCTGTTATACTTCCAATACTTAAACTAACAACTGCATCTACAAGACGTGCAATAGCAATAATTGAAGCTCCCTCAAGAGGTGACAACCCCGCAAACGTTGTGTAGAAGAAAAGTAAAAAAGCTCCAATAATCGTGAAGGCTCCTCCACCCATTAAGTCAATTAATCCATAACCAAGCCCTACAGGGATAGTAATATTTCTTACTTTTTTTGACATGTTATATACCTCTTTTCATTAGTTAATGTATGTTTAATAATTAAGCTTCTCACTTTATACCAGTAATTTTCAATCAAAGCGTTTACTTTCAATTAATTTTTTTAATTACAATCTACATATTTTTCAAGCGTTGACCTTACAGCCCCAGTACCCATAATCATTTCATTAAAATAATTTTCTACTTTTTCTCCAAGTCCTATATTATAAAGATTCACTCCAAATATTTCTTCATTAGAAAGTATTGTTTTTAATTTATCGCCTACTTTTTCTCCACTATTTAGCTTAATATCTGAAACACATGGTGTAAGCGTAGTTAATAATGGATCTGGGCTTAACTCCATTTTCTCTCCATTATCATCTATTGACATTAAATACCTACACCATCCTGCAATAGCAAGAGGAATATATTTAAGATCTTTTGGGTCTAAATCTTCTCTTTGCATATAAGACTTAATTGTTTCGCCAAATCTTATACCAATTTTTTGAGAAGTATCTGATACTATTCTTTGTGGTGTATCTGGTATATATGGATTTGGAAGTCTTACTTCAATTACTTCCTTAATGAAATCTTTCGGATTAAATATTTTAGGATCAACAACTACCGGCATCCCTTCTATATAGCCAATATTCTCCACTAGCTTCTTTAATGTAGGATCCTTCATTTCATCTGCAATAAGGTTAAATCCAAGTAAACATCCGAAAATTGCAAGAGCAGTGTGAAGTGGGTTTAAGCAAGTACATACCTTCATTTTTTCCACTCTTTCCACAGTTTCTCTATCAGTAAAAAATACTCCAGACTTTTCAAGTGACATACGTCCATTTGGAAAACTATCTTCTATTACAAGATATTGTGGTCCTTCTGCATTAATAAAAGGTGCAATATATGTATTACCTTTTGTAATTACTATATCGGTACTATCGAACCCAGATAAATTCAATGTTTTTTTAACACTATCAGATGGTCTTGGTGTAATTTTGTCTATCATACTCCATGGAAATGATACTTTATCTGGATTATTGATATACTTTAGAAAGCCTTTCTCAACCAACCCATTGTTAGTCCATCTCTCTACAATTGAATTTATTGCGTTATAAAGTTTTTCTCCATTGTGTGAACAATTATCCATGCTTACAAGTGCTATTGGTAATTCTAAAGTTTTATATCTTTCATACATTAATGACGCAACTTTAGCTATAACGCTCCTTGGATGTTTTACTCCATCTTCTACGTCTTCCTCGGATATATTTTTTAAACTATAACCTTTTTCAGTTATCGTGAAGCTTACCATACTTAAAGATGGTTTTATAAATATTGCTTGTAGGCGTTTCCATTCATCTTCTCTTGAATAATCACATGCTAAGCTTTCTCCAATACTTCCAATAACTTTTTTATCTAAACTACCATCAGGCTTCATAGTTACAAGCAAACTTAAATTATCATAAGGAGTATAAATCTTGTCTATGATTTCATAATCATAACCCTCCACTGCCACAATACCTGTATCTGCAGTGCCACTATTTAATAATGTTTGTTGCAATGCCGCAATAAATCCACGAAATATATTTCCTGCTCCAAAATGTACCCATGTAGGATTATCACTAGTTAAAGATGCCATTTTATCAAAATCGAATTTTGGAAGTTCTATGCCTGCTTTTTCCCAGACTTCATTTTGCTTTATACTTTCCTTACTTAACTCTAATCTTATTTGTTTCATTTTTACTATCATCCTCTCTTTTCATTAATTTTATATTGTTATAACAAAAACTGTCTTTGTTTCGTTTTACTATTTTTTACATATCACGTTCAACCCAGTATAGGTACCGTTTACACATTTATTAAAAAAATAATTTTCTTAATTTATGAGATTATCGCTTTTACAATAAATATACTTAAAGACAACCTGATTCTACTTGAAAAAGTTTGAACAATGTTCCTTTAATCAATTATTGTTGTATGAACATAACTTTCTATTAATATTTGTATTTCTACCATTCTAATATACTTGTATGTCAGTTAGTCTATATTTGAATTATATCATATTTTTTTATAAATTCAATAGTTATTTTCATTTTATTTTATTCGACTAATAATTTCCCAATTTTATAATACATAAACACACAAATTAACATTATGTATAAAAATTCGAATTAACATTATGTATAAAAATTCGAAAAAAATAACGCCATGCAAATATCTCTTTTTTTAAGATGATATCTACATGGCATATTTCATTAAATGTCAGGTTTTATTTTACATTTAATATTATATTTTTGAATCCGTTATAGCTTCCTTGAGAACCTTTGAAGATTCAAAAAGTTCTTTCTTCTCTTCCTCATTAAGTGTAACCTCTAATACTTTTTTTACTCCATCTCTACCTACAACTGTTGGCACTCCCATATAAATGTCTTCAATTCCATATTCACCCTTTAACAAAGATGATACTGTAAGAATAGAGTTTTCATTACTTAATATTGCTTCAACTATTCTTTTTATCGCCAGAGCAACAGCATAATAAGTTGCGCCCTTCTTTTGGATAATAGTATAAGCTACTTCCTTTACTTCTTTATATATATCATACTTAAGCTCTCCATTACATTTTTTAGGACAAGTAGCACAGTACTCATCGACATTCATACCTGCAATACTAGTTATACTCCAAGCTGCAATTTCTGAGTCACCGTGTTCACCCATTATATAAGTATGAATATTTCTTGCATCAATTTCAAAATGTTTACTAAGTAGATATTTAAATCTTGATGTATCAAGAACTGTACCAGAACCAATTACTCTATTACTTGGAAATCCTGATAACTTATAAGTTATATAAGTCAATATATCCACTGGGTTTGATACTACCAATAATATAGAATTAGGACTGAATTTTACAACATCTGGGACTATGCTTTGAAATATTTTTAAATTTTTATTCATACAATCAAGCCTTGTCTGTCCAGGTTTTTGACCGACTCCTGCTGTAATAATTACTATATCTGAATCTTTTGTATCTGAATATTCGCCAGAAGTTATCTCTATTGGTCTAACAAAGGAAACACCATGTGATAAATCCATTGCCTCTCCTTCAGCTTTGTCTTTATTAATATCTACCATTACAATTTCAGTTACAAGTCCACTACCCATTAGAGCAAATGCTGTAGTTGATCCTACAAATCCAGCCCCAATAATAGATATTTTATTTCCTTTTGTTCTCATACGAAGACTTCCTTTCTTTATTAATATTATATACTAATTAATAATAAATATCAACTGTAATTAACCTAATAGATAAATATTTATCCACTGTATGGTTACTTTAAATTATTCTATTTTATTGATTGGAATACAAATTTTTTTAGCTATTTAGTACTTCCTATGCTTTTCATAATAATTAAAGCAGTGTCTTCTATAGCTCTTTTTGTAACATCAATTATTAAACACCTTGTCTTTTTCATTATTTTTTCAGCAAAATCTAACTCATCTAATATTCTTGCATCATTGGAATATTGGAAACTAGAATTAAGTCCACTAAATTTATCCATCCTATGTTTTCTAATTTCAATAAGTTCAAAAGGATTTATTGTAAGTCCTATAACCTTTCGTCCTGGAATATTATATAATTCTTCTGGGACAGGAACTTCAGGCACCAAAGGTATATTTATAGCCTTTATTCCCTTATTAGCTAAATACATACATAATGGAGTTTTTGAAGTTCTTGAGACACCAATAAGAACTACGTCTGCCAATTTTATTCCATTATAATCACGACTGTCATCAAACTGTATAGCAAACTCCATAGCTTCTATTCTTTTATAATAATCCTTATCCATATTCCATATTGCTCCGGGAATATATTCTGGCTGTTTGTTTAATAACTTAGCTGCAAGTCCTATTACTGGGCCTAAGACATTTGATATAAATATACCTTTTTCTACACATCTTTGAACTAAGAATTCTTTTACATCTACCATAATAATAGTCGAAATAACCATTGCTTTCGAATTATCCTCTATTTTACTAATAAATTTATTAACATCTTCAGCTGTTTTAATATATGGTACTCTTTTTATTATAATGCTACCCGGAAACTGACTTTCTACTGATTTTGCTACAAGTTCTGCTGTTTCTCCTATAGAATCAGATACTGCATATATTGTTAACACCTTTACATCATCCACCTTCCTAATTTGGTTATTCTTCTTAAACTATTATTATGATAATTATATTAAATTATCCTTTTTTAATAGATCATATAATGTTGGTTTTAAATTAAATGAAGTCATTAAATCATTAACCTCAGACAGAGCTTTTTCTTTTATCTCCAAAGGTATTTTAGCTTTGATTGCTCTAATCAATATGTTTTTAGGTGAATGGTCTATATCTATAAATTCTAAAAGTTGTGTTTTATATCCAGAGCACTCAAGAAGATTTGCCCTTAGCGCATCTGTCATAAGTGCGCTAACTCTTTCCTTCACTATTCCATATTTTGTTAATATTGATAAAGATTCTGTTTTAATTTGGCTATTAAATTCATGTTGACAGCAAGGAACAGAGAAAATCATTCCACTATTCCACTTTATTGCATTGTGCAGTGCATAATCAGTAGCCGTATCACATGCATGTAATGTAATTACCATATCAACCTTATTTTCATATTTAAAGCCATTTATATCACCTAATTCGAACCTCAAATTTTCATAATTATATCTTTTAGCTATATCATTACATTTTTCAATTACATCCGATTTAAGATCAAGGCCTATCATTTTTACATTAATTTTTTTAATTTCTACAAAATAATAATATAATATAAATGTTAAATAAGACTTTCCACATCCAAAATCTATTATAGTAAGTTCTTTATACTCGTTGTTTTTAATTTCGTCATCAATAACTTCAACAAACCTATTTATTTGCTTATACTTATCATATTTTGAATTAACAACCTTACCTTCTTTTGTGAAAACACCTAAATCTATAAGAGGCTCGATTATCATACCCTCTTTAAGAATATAATTTTTTTCTTTATTATGACTTTTACTTGTAAGCCTTTCATTATCACTTTTTTTCTTTCCTAAATGAATCTTACCTTTTTTAGATATTTTTAAATCAAAAGTTGTAGTACCTAACCAAGCATCAACTTGTTTATATTTTTCTTGTACATATTCCAAAAGTTTTTCTCCTAAAATATCAATATTAATATTTTCATGAAAAACTTGCTTATCAGTCGTTTTTTCTATTTGGTAATATTGTTTTAAATCATCCTCTTTTAATACAAATGTTATTTTATTATACTCTACATCCTTATTGGTTTTATTGCTAATAACTGCCTTTATAATATCTTGCTTAACTATTTCATCAATTGCTTTCTTTAATTCTTCCATCTTAAGCGCTCCTCATAATTAACCGATTTTCTATCTAATAACTTCATTATATACCAAGTTAATTAATACTAACACTTTAAATTTCCTATTACTCAAAAAAAATCCAAGCGCAATCTCTACAAGAGGATGTGTTTGGATTTTATAATCATACTAATACATAAATCAGTTTAGTTTATAAATTTTTCTATTCCTACCGCTATCCCATCACGTACAACATCATCTGTTACCTTTTTAGCGTGACCTTTAACTTTTTCACTTGCATTTCCCATAGCAATACCACATCCAACAACTTCTAGCATTTCTATATCATTTATACCATCCCCAAATGAATAACTATTTTCTATTGGAATATTTAAATGATTGAGTGCTCTCATTATTCCAGATGCTTTTGTTTCCCTACTAGAATAAACTTCAAAAATGTTACTTGATATATTATGATTACAATCAAATCCATTCTCCTTTAATGATAGACAATATTCTTCTGCTTCTTTACTTTTGCACAACATCTCCATTTTATAAATATTAATATTTCTTATATCATACTCAATCTTTATGTACTTCCTTGATATATCAAAACTATCATAATATGCATATAGCTCTTGAAACTCGCTCTTCATATATGAATATTTTTCACCTTCCAATATATACTCAATATTAAATTTTTCAAAATTCTTTATTATTTCGTTTACAACCTCTTTATTAATTTCTTGTTTATAAATTAATTCTTCTTTAACTACTACTTGTGCTCCATTAGTAAACACAAAACCATCAAACCCAAATTTTAACAGTTCTTCGCTTATGAATGCATAAGGTCTACCTGTTGCAATAAAGATATAATTACCGTCAGTTTGTAATTTTTTAATAGATTTTTTAACCCTCGGAGTCATTTCTGTAATGCCTCTTGTACAATCAATTAATGTACCATCTATATCAAAAAATATTACTTTTTTCATGTTTTATTCTCCTCTTTAGTGCTTATTTTATAAAATATTTTGTATTCTAACTATATAATAAAACATCAATTACAACTTGTCCAACATTTAAGATAAAATAAGGAATGGTATATTTCTTATTATTTCATTCATACTTAATTCACATCAGAATACATTAAATATAATTACCTAATCAATATTTTCTTTATATACAAAATTGCAAGGGCCTCCTTCACAGTTTAAAACCTCTTCATCATTTTCCCCAATGTACATCTTTTTAGTCCCTACACCATTTTCAAGTTTGTCCACACTGTGAGTATATTTTACCTTAGATTCTGCTATCAGTTTTTCAATATCTGATGACATATCTACTGGTTCAGTTGTAGGTTCATATCTGTTAACTATATTACCATCCCTATCAATAAGAAATTTTGTAAAATTCCATTTTATTGAACTATCCTCCATAAATTCGGTAAACTTTCCATTAAACATATCATTAAGTTTTTTCCCAATAGGATGATTTAAATCAAAACCTTTGAAAGTTGTTTTTTCAGTAAGATATTTGAAAAGTGGAAGTGTATTCACCCCCCTTACATCCCCCTTCTCAAACAATTGAAAACTTATTCCGTAGTTTCTTTTGCAAAAATTTTGTATCTCAAGGTTTTCACCCGGTTCTTGCCCAGCAAATTGATTACTTGGGAAACCTAATATTTCAAACTCCTTGTCCTTGTATTCTTTATAAAGCTTCTCTAATCCCTCGTACTGTGGTGTAAATCCACATTTACTTGCTGTGTTAACAATAACAAGTACCTTCCCCCTATACTGCTCTAGAGATACCTCCTCACCATCGATTGTAATTGCTTTAAAATCATAAATTGACATATGCTATCCCTCCATTTTATATGAATATATTTATACCAAACATTAAACCATATGTTTTAATTCTTATATTTCATTTAATTCAAATTTCATAAATTTCATAAATTTCATAAATATTATAATTAACTTATTATATTTTAGCATTTATTTCTTCTTAAATTTATTATATCAGATAATTATTATTAATCAATAGTTGTTAGCATTTATTTGTCTTCATATATTCTTTTTCTTTAAAATCCAGGTTTTCACTCGATATTTGTGAATTTAAATAACATATTTCCAGGTATTCATCCTCCTCAAGTTGCCTTATGTATTGATATTCTTTTATATACATAAATCGAATCACTATTCCCTTTTGCTCTAAAACTCTATTCTCCTCATTATCAATATTTCTAGTAATTTTTTCTGCCTCTATTACCCTATCATTTCCACTATTAATTCTAATCTTATATGTATTAATAACATTTTCATTCCAACATTCTAAATGTATCGCGTACAATATAATACTCCCACATTTTGAGCATCTTATAAATAATTGCTGCCTAACTTTTTCGATAGTTACTTTGTTATTATCACAATTTCTACATACAATAGTTCTAAACATGTATAATCACCTCAACTATTTTTATGTGATAACTCAGAACTTTATGACAAGTAAAATAGCACTCATTTCTGAGTGCTTTAAATTTTACAAAATTAATACAAAAATATTTTTACACTATCATTTTTACTAATTCATCATATTGTTCTCTAGTTAAAGATATAATAGTGCCTCGAACTTTAATGCCATTTGAAAACTTGTCTTTAAGAATATCATTTTGTTTTACTTCCTCAATGCTTATTGGAAACTGTATGTCTTTAATTTTTATTATATCAATTACCTGTATCCCCTCTTTGTTTGAATGTCTTTCTTCTGTTATTTTACCTAGTGCAACAAGTTCTCTCTGTTTTCCTGAGTTATATCCAATAACCAAGTCTCCTACTTTTACCTTTGAAAAATATTTTCTAGTACCGCCTTGTTCATTTAGTGAGTTCCATTGTTGCGTCTGACCTATACCTATACTCTGGACCCAACTCCAAGGATTTTTATCATCATGAGGATTCGCATTTATCCACCAATAATTCATACTAACATCTCCTATTATTTTTTAATGTATAATAATGGCTCTTATTTTTAACCTCAAAAACACTTTTTAACATTTGTATATTAGTTAAAAATAAGCTCCGAGGATATACCCCAGAGCATCATTAACTTTTTCTCTAATTTATAAACACTACTTCATTACATTTCTTACAAACTAGAATTAGAGTAGTATCATTACGGGTTTTAAATTCGTAACTTTCAATTTTCTTATCATTTCTTATGTCTTCAACATTACCACATTTACAAAGTAATTTCATCAAGTTCCTCCTACTAAGCTGCTCTTGCTCAACCCATTATACCATAAATTGTAATTTATGGTAGTATTAATTTACTTTTGTGGAATGTTATGAATAAATATCTGATAACTCTACTAGTATATTTTCATTTTCACTTCTCACATTGCTATTATACAATTTACTTTCATGAGATATCTTTGTAGCCGGTAGCAATACTGTAAACTTACTTCCTTTTCCAAATTCACTCTGGGCATATATACTTCCGCCATGCAATTCTACAATAGACTTAACCAAACTTAATCCAACTCCAGTCCCTTCCGTATTTCTTGAAAGAGATTTATCTACCTGCTTAAATCTATCAAATATAATGTCTAAATACTTTTCTTCAATTCCTATACCATTATCTTCAACTGATATTTCAACGAATTCCTTACCATCCTTAATAACTACAAATATTTCATCACCTTTGTCTGTGAATTTTATAGCATTTGATATAAGATTTAATACTATTCTCTCTATTTTTTCTGTGTCACAAGCAATAATTTTTTCTTCTATATCTGTATCAAAAATAATATTTAAACCTTTACTATCAGTCAATGTAGTTACAGACATCACTATTTCTTCTACAACTGTTACTATATTACTATTTGATAAATTCAATTTAAAGAATCCTGCTTCAATTTTTGATAAATCTACTATGTTATTAATAAGTTTAGACAATCTATATGAGTTTTGCTTAATTGACTCTATATATGTAATAATTTTGTCTTTTTTTTGATCTAGTGAGCCTCTCTTACAATACATATCAAACAGCTGAGCTGTTGAAAAAATAACATTTAATGGTGTTTTAAGTTCATGTGATATGTTAACAAGAAATTCTCCCTGTGCTTTATTTGCAATGATTAACTCAGCTGCCCTTTTTTCTTTCTCTCTATTTTGAAAGGTAAGCTCTTTATTAGCAATAATTAGCTCTGCTGCCCTTTTTTCTTTTTCCTCATTTTGAAAAATGAGTTCTTTATTTGCAATTACAAGCTCTGCAGCTCTATCCGCTTTTTCCTCATTCTGATAAGCTAGTTCCTTATTTGCAATAACAAGTTCTGCTGCCCTTTCTGCTTTCTCCTCACTTTGATAAGCTAGTTCCTTATTTGCAATAATTAACTCTGCACTATGATCTATTTCTTCTATATCATGAGATTTAATCTCATTACTTTCAATAATTAGTTTTTCTGCCCTAGATACGTTTTTCATGTTCATAATCCTCCATTAGTATTAATGATTAAATCATAACACTGTACTAGTTTTGACGATAATTATTTAAAATAAACTTGTGCTATAATACCATATTACCATATTAAGTTACATTTTAGTATGTTTATGTTTACTTTATCTAAATTATAAAATTAAAGCCAATTTAATAAAAAGGCTTTAACTTATAATTTATATTGATTAATTGTTATTATAAAACTTTTTGTTTTTTATAACACTAATTGCTCCAAATAAAAGTTTTAGCTGGAATATAATCATATATAAATTTAGCGTTTTTTAAAGATAACCTTACACACCCATGAGATACTCGAACTCCAAGTGTATTATCTATAATGTAGTTTCCATTTCTATCATATAATACACTATGAAATAAATAATTACCTCTTATTTGAGTATAGTATTTACACCTATCACCTCCAGATGATATAAAATATTTACCTTTTATTCCTACAGTGAAATTACCTTTTATTGTAGGTGTGCTTGCTTTACCCGTAGAACAAACCATTGATGTAATAAGATGCCATTTCTTATTAGACCCCTTAAATATATTTACCTTTTGGTGATATATATCAATCCATATGAAATAACTACTAGCACTCCGAATATTCTTACTGTTTATAACTTTTTCTAATGCATTGTTTGAAGCTACAACCCTATTCACAGATTTTTTCGTATTTATTTTAATAACCTTATTCCCAACTAATATATGATTGCTTTGATCCACTTTTACCTGAGTAAGCTGATTTCTTTCAACTACCCCCACTTTTTAATAATTTAATACATTTTGTAACAGTATATTCTTTTATAATTTAATTGCTACTAAAATGTAAAATTACAAATAATAAAATTACAAATAATAAAAAATTTGCTACAAATGCCTCTGGCATATGTAACAAATTCTTATATAATTAAAATAAGTTTTTTATTATTATCAATCATTAAATAATCCATATTATCTCTTTAATTTACCCATATTAATGATCCTTTAGATATTGTATTATAGTACCATTTAGCCATGTCTAGTGGTATCCGAATACACCCATGAGAAACTCTTTTCCCTATTGTCGAATCACAAACAGCTCCCCTCGTAGTTAGAATTATTGAATGTAACATGTAGTTTCCACTATATCTTGTCCAATATTTTACTATCGTACCGCGACCTGCAACGAATGAAGCTCCCTTATCCTTAATTGTAAATAATCCCCTCTTTGAAGGTGTTATATTGTTACCTGTTGCACATGAATATGATTTTACTAATCTCCAGTGCTTTGCTGATCCTGTAAATACATTAACTCTTTGCCTATTCAAATCAACCCAAGTAAAATATTTAGTCTTGCTAACAAAAGTACTTGTAATATTCACATAAGTTTCAATTTGCTTTTTAGTTAAATATTTTGTGTTAGTAGCCGGATTCTTTGCTATAGCTACTCTGCTACAAGCCACCCATAACTGAGAACCATTAGATTTTCTAATTAAATAACGACTATTAGTCTCATCTTTAATTTCGACTTTTAATCCTGCATATTCCCCATATACTGGATTAGGTTGTACTAAACTATTAAATACAATACTTGACGTCATTCTAGAAGTTAATGCAGTCCACTTACTATATAATATAGTTTTTCCTATAGACCGGTATGACCTTATTTTATAATAATATACTTTGCCTGTTACTAAGCCTGAATTTGTATAGTACAAATATGGTGTTTTTGTTAATAGAATATAAACTCCTTTACTAGAAGTCGCTCTATATACTTGATATCCATTTGTACCTTTTGCAGCATTCCATGTAAGTTTAATACTTGTAGAACTAATTACAGTAGTTTTAACATTTGCAGGAGTAGTCGGTGGCAAAATAAGTATCCATTTTGCATATAGCGATGTATTATATGTCACTTTACAAGTTGTAAAGTTCCATACATTCGTACAATTAGATTCTTTGTACCAACCACCAAATGTATAACCTGTTTTTATTGGTGATTTAGGCTGCTTTATAACACCGTTATAATCACCGCTTATATTACTTTCTGAGCTTCCTCCTTGACTGTAAAATGAAACTATATATTTATTTATTGTCCACTTTGCAAACAGTGTTGTATCTTCTGTTATTAACGTATTTGTAAAATCAAATAGATTTACAAATGTATTATTATCTTTGTACCATCCTCCAAATGCGTATCCTTCCTTAGTTGGATTTTGCGGTACAATTACTTTACCATTATACGCAACTGACTGGACTGGTAGATTCAAGCCCCCATTTGAGTTGAAGTATACATTATCTAATTTATTTACTTTCTCAGCCTCAGTATCCTTATTTTCTACAACTGGTTTTATTGTATCTGCTTTCTTACCCTCAGCATTTGAAACCGTTTCTTTTGATATTGATGATAATGTTGTGTTTTCTATTGCACTTGCAGTTACAGGAATATTTAAAAATAAAAATATCAAAGATACTGTAATAATTAGAACTTTTTTCAAGTAATTTTCCTCCTACGGTATTAATATATTATAGCTCTTATTATATTCTATGCGCTTATAGTAAATTCCTTTAAAATCCAATTATTTATTTTATTTCAGTATAAATTGTAAATTAATTTAATCATTACTCATATTATATTGATTCTAATACTCTGCCACTTATTCAAATCACAGAATATTTCTTTTTTATTGACATTATTTGCTTTTAATGTTAAGATTCTTTTTAAATTAAGTATATTGTTAATGCGTTGATGGAGAGTATAATTTTATAGACTTAAGGTACAGAGAGTCGATGTCTGCTGAGAATCGATACTAAGTTGAAGTTACAAATCACTCTTGAGCTGCCTTTCCGAACAAAGTAGGAGAAGCCGGTTAGTCTCGATAAAAGACTTAGGTTTTAACGAACCGAAAAGAGAGGTGTCTTTTTTTAAGATACAATTAAGGTGGTACCGCGATTAACACTCGTCCTTGGATTTATTTCCAAGGACGAGTGTTTTTATTTAGCAATAATATAACTAAAACTATAGGAGGTTTATATATGCAAAAATCAGCTTTAGAATCATTATCAAATCAGACATTAGAACATCATCTTTTAGAAATTCAAAAATCACAGACAAATTTAAAAGGTGTTACTTTAAAAACAGGACTTATATACAGTGATGTATTTAGTAATGAATCTGGAAATTCCGTTTATATTAAGCCCGAAAATCTACAAATTACTGGTGCGTTTAAACTTCGCGGAGCCTATAATAAACTCTGTAGCTTAACACCATCAGAAAGAAAAAGAGGAGTCATTGCCTCATCTGCTGGTAACCATGCACAAGGAGTTGCATATTCAGCCCAAAAGCTAGGTATTAAATCTACTATTGTAATGCCTAAAACAACCCCCCTAATCAAGGTCGAGGCTACAAAAAGCTATGGTGCAAACGTAATTTTAATTGGAGATTGTTACGATGATGCTAATGCAGAAGCAAAAAAATTAGAAAAAGAACATAATTATGTTTTTGTACACCCCTTTGATGATTTAACTGTAATGTACGGACAAGGTACCATAGCTTGTGAAATTATTGAGGAAATTGATGATATTGATTGTATTCTTGTGCCTATTGGTGGGGGTGGATTAATTGCAGGAATTGCACTTGCAGCAAAAGCCTTGAAACCAAATATTAAGATAATAGGGGTAGAACCTGAGGGTGCAAAAGCAATGAAGGATTCTATTGACTGTAAAAAAGTCGTAAACCTTGAAACAGTTTGTACCATAGCTGATGGTGTGGCTGTAAAAAAACCCGGAGACCTAGCTTTTGAGATTATCAGAAATTACGTAGATGAAATTGTAACAGTTTCAGACTTTGATATTATGGAATCATTTCTTCTGCTACTCGAAAAGCATAAACTTATTGCGGAAGCTTCTGGTGCCTTGTCATTTGCAGGACTTAAGAAAATAAAAGAAAGAGGGAAAAAGGTTGCTTGCGTTTTAAGCGGTGGTAATATCGATGTTGTTACAATATCCTCAATGATAGATAAAGGTTTAGTTTCAAGGGGAAGATTGTTCTGCTTTAGTTTGGAAATGTCAGATATTCCTGGAGAATTAGTCAAAGTTTCAACTATCCTAGCCAACGCAAATGCTAATGTAGTTAAATTAGACCATAATCAATTTAAAACTAATGACCGTTTTATGCAAGTTCAACTTGAAATTACTGTAGAAACAAATGGTCATAATCATGTTGATGCTATTATAAGTGCATTAGGTAAAGAAGGATATAAAGTTAATAAAATATATTAATTTATTGTATTTTAAAATAGAGATAGCAATTGCCATCTCTATTCCTTATATTACCTTATAATGTGATGTAGTATATATCTCATACCTACTTTACCTTTAATTTATAAACTTATAACCTTTATACAAACAGGGCTTGATACTTTAATATCTCCAGGTAGAACTTCCAATTTTCCCGAATTCGAATCAATTTTAAAAGTTACAATTATATTGGAATCCTGATTTGAAACAAACATAAACTTACCTGTAGGATCAATTGCAAAATCTCTAGGGCACTCTCCATATGTTGATGTATGTCCAACTAATTTTAATCTGCCTGATGTACTTTCTATTTTAAAAATAGCTAAACTATCATCTCCCCTATTAGATGCATAAAGATAATTACCATCTGGTGAAATATGAATAGCTCCACAAATATTTTCACCTACATATCCTTTAGGTAACGTTGAAATGCTCTGTATTATATCAAAAATTTGCTTCTCTACGTTATATCTTGCTACTACAACTTCACAACTAAGTTCCGTAATAATATAAGCTGTTTGACCACTCGGATGAAATTCCATATGCCTTGGACCACTACCTGGTGTCATTTTTAATGATAATTTATCGTTAATAATCAAACTACCATGTTTTCTATCAACCTCATAAAATTCGACACTATCTATTCCAAGATCTACAACACATAAATATTTTCCTTCAGGAGTTAACGTTACATAATGCACATGAGGTTCTGTTTGTCTTATTTTATTTGGTCCTGCTCCTTCATGTTCCACAATTGTTAATAAAGAACCAAGCCTTCCATCCTCATTAACTGAAAACATTGACACAGTTCCTTCATTATAATTAGCTACGAAAACATATTTATTCTCACGATCAATACAAACATTACAAGGGTCCTTACCTTTAGTACCCTCAATATTTAGCAACTTTGTTTCACCAGTTTTTGGATTAATGCCAAAAGCCGCAACAGCCCCACCAACTTCACCATTAAAAACTTCATTCTCCAAAACTGTATATAAAAATTTATTATCAAGACTAATATTCAAATAACTTGGATTATCAACTTTACAAGATACACCTATTTGTTCTAAACGTCCTGATTTTATATCAAGATTATATGAATATATACCCTGACTTCCATTACTAGTGTAGGTTCCAACATAAGCTATATACTTTTTTTGCAAAATATCCATTATACATCTCCTAATAAAATTACATATACACCCTATTATTACTTTATAATTTATACTTTTTTAATATGTCTTCAATAAATATTCCATTTTCATAAAACAATTCACCATCTGCAAAAATCTTCCCACCGTTTCTCATATCACAAAGCATATCCCAATGAATAATAGATTTGTTAATTCCACCCGCTTCTGGCATTGAGTCACCAATAGCCATGTGCACTGTTCCACCTATCTTTTCATCAAACAACATATTTCTTGTAAAATCCTTAATACCATAATTGGTCCCTATAGCTACCTCCCCAAATCTACATGCTCCTTCATCAGTTTCAAGAAGTGCCTTAAGCAAGTCTTCACCTTTTGATGCTGTTGCATTAATTACCTTTCCTTTTTCAACCTCTAAAACTATTCCTTTAATTTCTTTACCCATATATATTCCTGGGAAACTAAATGTAATTACTCCATCCACACCATCATCTACAGGCGATGTAAATATTTCTCCGTCTGGGAAATTCACTTTACCATCGCAGTTTATCCATTTCCTACCTGATACATTTACTTTGATGTCTGTCCCCTTTGATATAAAGTGTAATCCTTTTTTTGTATCAAGGTAACTAATCCATCTATCTTGCTCTGCGCTTATTCTTTTCCATTCTAATTCAGGATCTTTAGCATCAAGTAAACCTGCTCCATAAACAAAATCCTCATAATCACTAAAACTCATTGAAGCTTCCTGGGCATCAGCATAAGTAGGAAATTGTGTACCACACCATCTTAAAGAACCATCACCCATCTTTCGTGAATATATTTTTCTCCAACTTGCTGCACCTTTAGATGATATTTTAAGTTTAACTGCATCAATTCCTGAAAATCCCTTTGTGTTTCTACTTGCCCAAGCAGAAATCCATACATCTGCCTTTTCAAGCATTGTTTTAAAAATAACATTTTCCGAAAGCAATTGATCTTCACTGCTATATTTAAGTTGTACTTCTGATACCTCTGTAGATGTAAGTTGAGTTTCTACATGTGCGCCTGCCTTAATTGCCTCCTTCACTACCTCTACCATCCAAGGTCTTGCTACCTCATCACAGGATACAAATACAAAATCACCGGGTTTAACTTTAGTTGAATAATTTACTAGTAACCTTGCAAGTTTATTAAGTCTTTGATCAGCCATTTATAATTTCTCCTTCCAGTTATTACATTAGATTGCAATTTTATTGATATTTTATTTTAAATCCATAATGCTCCTATAAAACATATTACTATATTTTGTACTATAATCATATACTTTTCGTTATCATTCTCTAGACATTTATAAGTAATTAACAGATACTATTATTATTTTTCAACGCAAAAAAACACTAAGATAAACTTAGTGTTTTTTTTATTACCTGGCGACAAC
>ERZ1463035.45-NODE-45-length-25489-cov-14.099041_pt1 | contig 25489 bp, 19 predicted proteins | sample MGYA00564486_ERZ1463035 | MGnify/ENA primary metagenome ERZ1463035 (study PRJEB39244, sample SAMEA3635149) | Helicobacter pylori | study: EMG produced TPA metagenomics assembly of PRJEB11511 data set (Assembly of a 5300-year-old Helicobacter pylori... | reverse complement strand
CTCCATTCACATATACACGCCTAGAATTACTGTATATACTAAGTCCCCTTATCTCAATGATTTCGCTTTGATCTTTATTTTTGCCAATCAATCTTTCATATCTCGATATATGAGCCTTTACCCTTGCAACGAGTTCTCCAGGGCTAAATGGTTTTGTTATATAATCATCCGCGCCTAGTCCAAGCCCTCTTATTTTATCAATATCCTCTTTTTTTGCAGAAACCATAAGTATAGGAACATCCTTCACATTTCTTATTTGCCTGCAAATTTCAAAACCATCAACTTTAGGAAGCATAACATCGAGTATTATAAGATTATAATTTTTATTCAATGCAGACTTAAGTCCTTTTTCTCCATCAATCTCAATATCAACTGAAAAATCATTTATCTCAAGGTAATCCCGCTCTAACTCTGCAATAGTAATTTCATCCTCTATAATCAACACTTTTTTCATTTTACCACCGGCCTTCTTACATCACATTTCTTAATTATAAAGAATATACTAGTTCCGATTCCAACTGTACTCTTTGACCATATTTCTCCACCATGACCAATAACAATCCTTTTGGCAATAGCAAGTCCCAGTCCACTTCCCCCAGTTCGTGAATTTCTTGATGGGTCAGCTCTATAAAATCTGTCAAATATATACGGAAGAGCATCTTGTGATATTCCTCGTCCATTGTCATTAATCTCAAATCTCACAAAACCACCAAAATCTTTTATTGTTATTAATATTTTTCCACTTTCTTTATCCATATAGTTTACAGAATTTTGAACTATATTTAATATTACTCTTCTAAGTTTTTCACGATCAGCTTGTATTAATGTTTTATCTTCAATAGTATCAATTAATTGTATCTCAACATTGCTTTTTTCAAGGTCAAACTTTAACTCTTCCATACTGTCACTTAAATAGCTTTTTATGTCAACTCTTTCAAAGTCAAAAGTCATTTTATTTAAATCAAGCTTTGAAATTACAAATAATTCATCTATCAATTTATCAATACTGCTTGCTTTCTTATAAATAATATTAAGATATTTGTCCATTTTCTCTGGTGTATCTGCTACACCATCTTTAATTCCTTCCACATAACCCTTGATTGCGGTTACTGGAGTTTTTAAGTCATGTGAAATATTTGCGATTAGTTCTTTTCTATTATCTTCATACTGTAGCTGTATTTCAACTGACTCTTTGAGTCTACACCTCATATCTTCGAATTCTTTGCAAAGTTCTCCAATTTCATCATTTGCATTAGACTTAACTTCAAAATCCATATATCCATCTTTTATTTTACTAGAAGCGTCTTTCAATGCTATTAGAGGCCTCACGATTTTTTTAGAAACCCAATACGTAATGATTGCATTAATTAATATCATTATCAATATAACTATAATAATATACAATAATAAAAAGCTCTTACTAATTGTTAACATCGCTCCAGCATCTGTCATTATAAAAACACTCCCTGGACTTTTATCTTCAAAATAAAAATCATGTTGCTTAGAGAGTACCAGATTATTTAGGATAAGGTTAGGATGCCGTCTCTCTTCTTGAGTAAAACCGAATTTTGGAAGACTTTTGTTAATCTCAGATTTATTTATAAAATTTGTAGAATAGGTTATAACTCCTTTTTTTCTTATTACTATCCCACTATGTGTCAATTTCAATTTGTTATCAAGGTTTGATAAATAATGAGCATCTTCCAATATATTTGGATTTATTTCTATATCTTTTTCTATACCTATAAGTATTAATGAATTTTTACCAAACAAATCTTTTAATGGATTACTTTTAAATATACCACTTTGAAGAGGGTTCCCATTATATTTTATGTCATATGCCTTATCAATGCTTTTCACATAAAAGCTTCCAACAACCGGCAATGCAATTAAAGACAAAATTATGGGGATTATGAGCATTGCCATATATGAAACTATAATTCTTATTCTTATTGACAAAAGGACCCCTCCCCTAAATTCTATTCATAACGCAAAGCATCTATAGGATTTAATTTTGCAGCTTTTCTTGCAGGATAGATTCCGAAAAATATACCAACTGCTGATGAGAACAAAATTGTTTCTAATATAACAATAATTGAAACACTAGGAGTAATGCCAGCAAACGATCCTATTATTTGAGCTGCGACTATTCCAAGCGTCATACCTATAATTCCTCCTATAACTGACAATATTACGGACTCAGTCAAAAATTGAAACAATATTGCATTAGTCGTTGCCCCTATTGCTTTTCTGATACCGATTTCTCTTGTCCTCTCAGTTACAGAAACCAGCATTATATTCATAACTCCAATGCCACCAACTAAAAGTGATATTGCAGCTACTGAACTAAGGAATGTTGTGAAAATTCCCAATACTTGATTGATTGATTCAAGCATACTAGCTGAATTAGTCGCCTTATAAAGATCTATTGCTTTATTATCATGTTTAGACTGAAGAATTTTTAATGCCTCATTTCCAGTTTGCACTGAATTTGCTTGTGAGGTAGATGTCATAGTAAGCGTGGATATATTAAAATCTAATGGAAATAATGTTTGGAGAAATGTAATTGGTACTGTTACAAGTGTTGGTGTGCTGTCACCATTTCTACTTGGTGGACCACTACGACTACCTCCAAACATACTACTTGCTTTTGAAACACCAACAACAGTTGCACTTTTACTAGAACCTACTGGTCCTAATTTAAATGATTTACCAACTGCATCATCAATACCAAATAAAGATATAGCTGAGGTTTGATCGATTACTGCAACCGCTTTACCTTCCTCTACTTCTCTTTCATTTAGGAATCTTCCATATACAATTTCTACATTGCTAATCAATGAATAATCTGTATTAACACCAGTAACATTTGCTGTGCTAGTCTTTGTATCAGTCCTTGCTGTGCCTTTCTTAGATACGGTTGGAGAAATGTACTTAGCAGTATCTACTCTATCTTTTATTTGCTTTACATCAGCAAGTGTGAAATAATCGCTTGTTTGCTCAACTTTTGATGGATCCACATTTATAGTAACTGTATTTGATCCCATTTTAGCAAATTCTTCTCCAATATAATTTTTTCCTCCATTACCTAGCGCAATAATAGTAATTACTGAGCTTATACCTATTATAATTCCTAGCATTGTGAGGAAAGATCTCATCTTATTTGATAAAATACTGGATATAGCCATTTTAAGACTCTCTAAAATATTCATAACTACCCTCCATTTTATGTTTAAAATATTTACGTTTCATATATTATTTATAATATTGTTCTTCCTGAAACAGGGTAGTCATCTACTATTTCTCCATCTAGGAATCTTACAATTCTTTTCGCACATTTTGCTATATCATCTTCATGTGTAACCATTAAAATGGTAGCCCCCTCAGCATTTAAATTTTGAAATATTTTCATAATCTCAATTGATGACTTTGTATCTAGGTTACCTGTTGGTTCGTCTGCCATAATTACTGCAGGATTGTTAACCATCGCTCTTGCAATCGCGACTCTTTGTTTTTGTCCTCCAGATATTTCATTAGGTCTATGTTTAATTCTGTCGGTAAGCCCAACCTTTTCAAGTGCACTAAGAGCCCTGTCCTTTCGTTCTTTTGCTGGCACTCCTGCATAAAGCATTGGAAGCATCACGTTTTCAAGTACTGTTATTCTTGGTAGTAAATTAAATGCTTGAAATACAAATCCTATCTCTTTATTTCTTATTAGTGCAAGTTGGTTATCCTCGAGATTTGAAACATTCTGATCATTTAAAAAATATGTACCAGTATCCATTCTGTCCAAACATCCTAAAATATTCATAAAAGTTGATTTTCCAGAACCTGAAGGTCCCATTATTGCAGTGAATTCACCTTTCTCAATTTTAAGGCTTACCGATTTAAGTGCAGTAAAATCAATATCTCCAGTTACGTACCTTTTTACTACCTCTTTTACTTCTATCATTATTTTCCTCCTACATTCGTAGCATCTTTAACCAATACTCCATTTGTAATGGTGCTACCTGGATTTAATATTACACTCTCACCTACTTTTACACCATTTAGGATTTCCATATCAGTATCTGATTGAAGTCCAACTTTTACAGTTTTTTGAACTGCTTTTCCATCACTAATGACAAATAAATATGTTGATCCATCTTTGTTAGTTAAGATCGCCTCCGCAGGTACCTTCACAACATTCATTACCTGTTTAAGCAATATGTCAGCATCTGAATCAAAGTTTACTTTTAACTGCGGCGCCTGTTCTAATACATCAAGTTCTACTATTAAAGTTGTATCTCCACCTGCAGCAGTTGTATTAATTGTTGCCGTTGGATAAATTTTTGACACCTTGGCTTTATAACTCTTGCCATTGCTTAAAATTGTTGATGCTTGTCCGAGAGCCACTTTAGCTGCATCATATTTACCTACTTTAACAACACCCTTTAAATTTAATATGTCCTGAATAACTATAGCAGTTCCCTGGGCTCCAGTTTGACCACTTATAACATTAACTTCTGTTACTACTCCATCAATATCAGATGTAATATCCGAGTTTTGCGATAATTTTATTTTTGTTGAATCAAGAGTTGTTTCTGTAGATTTAATAGCATTATCAAGCTGTTTTATCTTTTCATCTGACAATACACTTGCTTTAGCAGTACTAATCGTTGCTGTATTTGAAGGAGTATCAGCTGTATTTGCTATAGTATCCTTTGCATCATCATTATTATTCACAGCATCTTTTTTTTGAGATATAGCATTGTCATAATTGATTTGAGCAGATTGAACTTGATTGTTCAAATCAGCTATATCATAAATTAATATAATATCACCTTTTTTAACTTTATCACCAACACTAACTTTAACATTTGAAATTTTTGTTGCCGCAGATACCGAATAATCTTTTTCATTTTTAGATTTTATTGTAGCTGTTGTGGATAAGTACATTTTCACATCACCCATTACAACCTTTGAAGTTTTTACAGTCGTAACTTCTTTTCTATTTTTTGAAGAAACCCTAAGCCCTCCAATAATACCTATAATTGCTACTATTACTACCCCAATAATAATTTTCTTTTTCATGATAACCTCCTACATATTTATAATTCTAGACTGAAATCTAATAATTTATATTTTACGCTGTAACTATTAAAACTTTCTTATCTAAATATTAAATTTTTATTAAATTAGTGCAATACACAATTATTTATAGTATAACTCCTTTTACATTATTTCACAAACCATCAACTAATTTATTAATTAATCGATGGTTTTATATTTTTTATAATAGCATCTTTATTGCTGTCGAAAAACATCTGCTCCCATAATCCTTCCTTTTGAAAAACATCTATTTTTCCATTTTGTTCAACCGTTAGATTGACTTCACCAATACATCTTATATAAGTAGGATTGATCCCCAAAGCTTTAGCGATAGCATTTCTTATTGGAGCAATACCCCATCTATCAATCATATTGAAAGCTAAAATATCATATTCTCTTTTAAATTCTACTTGGTATTTGATTTCATTATCCCCTTCATGTATAAACATCAAATTGTTGTCAATAAATTTTTTAGTTATTGGGTGATATTCAGTATTTAATCTTTTAATTACTGTTTTTTCTTCATTATCCTCTAATATAATCCCATCTTTGGCTATCATTATTACTGGTAATCTAGTATAGTCATATTTTTTTTCCGTAATAATATCACACGCTATGATTGTATAAGGTCCAATGTTTGCACGACACCAATACCAGTGATTCATGAGTTTTCTCATATGTATGTTACCCCAGTTGTGGTCATGATATCCCTTACCCTTTAACTCAAAAATTTTTCCTTTGACATTTAAAGTCGCACTAATATCTGCAGATGGTTGTGCAACAATCCACGCAAAATAATATTCCTGTTTTTCTCCATAATACCAATGTCCTGTTCCCGGGCGCCACATTGGCAATTTAGGTTTCATTGTGCAATTATATTCAACATCGCCATCTATAAAATGTATTAAATAATTACCTTTTGAATATTTAATACTGTTTTGACCAATTGATACATCACATACCTCCTTTGAAGCACGAATCTTTTGCCCCTTTCCCTCAGAAATGTGTTTTAATATCTTTTTACCATTTTGATAAGTTATCTCAAGTGATGCTGTTGGATTTGCAAGACCTCTTACATCAAATCCATTTTTCGTATAAAATATAACAACTATTTTAGTGCCATCTGAGTACTCAGCATCAAAATACCACCATTCATATGTACCTCTACACCCAGTGCTTCTCATTCCATCTTCCCATATTGCGGGTTTTTTATTGATGCCTAATCGCTGATAATAGCTAATGCTTTTGCCTAAAACCGCTTTTTCATTCATTGCTCACCCACCTTATCCTAATGTAATATCCTCATTTATTTTTGCTTTATTTTTGCTTTATAGCACTTAATTTTACCCATGCTTGTGGCTAATAATACTGTTTTTCCCTAAATATAAAAAAGAACCAGATTAAGAAAACCTGATTCTAGTTCTTCTATATTTAAGTATATATTATTTTTCTAATATATTTTTAATTATTTCTTTCATTTCTTCACATTTACAATTGGCAAAGAAATATTCTTTGAATTTTGCTCCGCTTATAGCACCCTTTAAAAGATCTTGATCTATATCTTTTAAAATTGTTGTCATATCTTTATATGTTACTTTTTTAACTTCATCTAAGATCTTTTTATTTCTTTGTTCTGGAATAACTCTTTCCTTTGGATATCCCGTGCCGCTTTCTCCTTGGAATAATCTCCCGAATATGTCTTCCAAATTTAATTCTGCCCCCCATCCAAATCCTTTTGCAAAAGGCATTGCTATTGCATTTCCATCGTTAATTTGTGCAAACATATATGCATCTGAAGGATCTTCTACATGTCCACATATTACTCCTGGGAATGAATTACATGCGAGCATTGCTCCTTCTCCAGTACCACATCCAGTTATTACATAATCAGCTGCTCCTGAATTTAATAATATGGCTGCTAAAATACCATTTTGAACATATGTTAATTGTGCATCATCATCAGAACTGTACATTCCATAATTAAATACTTCATGGCCTTTTGGCAACACTACTTTTTGTAATGTCTCGTATATTATTCCATTTTTCGATGCTTGACTATTCTCATTAATTAAAGCTATTTTCATTTAAACTCCTCCTATTGTAGATAATGTAAACAACATCTTATTCTGGTTGTTTTCCAAGACTAGCGAGTATTCCACCATCTACATATAACACATGACCATTGACAAAATCTGATGCGTCAGATGCAAGGAATACAGCTGGTCCTACTAAATCTTCTGTTGTTCCCCAACGTGCAGCTGGAGTTTTTGATATGATAAAATTATTAAAAGGATGTCCCTCAGTTCTTAGTGGTGCAGTTTGAGGTGTTGCTATATATCCGGGTCCAATTCCATTACATTGAATGTTGTATTCGCCATATTCAGCTGCTATATTTTTAGTTAACATCTTAAGTCCACCTTTTGCAGCTGCATAAGCTGAAACAGTTTCTCGTCCAAGCTCACTCATCATTGAACATATATTTATTATTTTACCATGTCCCTTTTTAATCATTGCTGGTATTACAGCTTTGGATACTATAAATGGTGCATTTAGATCTACATCTATAACCTTTCTAAAATCTTCAGCCTTCATGTCAATCATTGCAACACGCTTAATTATACCTGCATTATTTACAAGAATATCAATTACTCCAACTTCTTTTTCAATTTTTTTAACTAATTCATTTACCATCTGTTCATCTGTAACATCGCATACATATCCACGTGCTTTTATACCTTCTACTTCATAAGCTTTTATTCCCTTATCAACAAGTTCTTGATTAATATCATTAAACACTATCTTTGCTCCTGCTTGACTATAAGACTTTGCAATGGCAAATCCAATGCCATATGATGCACCAGTAACTAATGCAACTTTACCTTCTAATGAAAATTTTTTAATTATATTCATAAAATATTCCTCCTCGAATTTATAATATTTATATATATTAAAGAAATATATATTATTTATATGTTTCTTTAAAATTTTCTGTTATTTTAATAAATTTTAAAAATACTATTTGTATATTACAATGTAGATTCATTCCAATTTACAATGCAATTTAGTACTTGTTGACCATTTTCTTCATTTTTACTTTCAATTTGATCAATTAAGATACTCGCTGCTTGTTGTCCTTCCTTAAAAGCAGGTTGCACAATAGTTGTTATACTTGGAGCCGCAAAATTAGTCCACTCAGTGTTATCGAATCCCATAAGACCTAAATTCGGCATTAAATGATAAAAATCTTTTAGTGCAATAAATACCATTGGTAAAGCCCAGCAATTTGGAACAAAAATTAATTCCTTTTCTTTTTCATTAATATGTTTAACAAGGAAATCCAGTATCTTTTTAGGATTACTTTCATCGTCATCTTCAACAATTAATTTTTCATAACCTAAATTATGATCTAACAAAACATCAATGTATCCGGAAGTTCTTTCAATCCTAGTACTCAATAAACTTGGATCTGCTGTGATCAAAAGAAATTTTTTATATCCATTATTTACACAAGCAAGTGTTGCTTCATAAGTGGCATCATAATTATTTGTTTTTACCCATTTTGTTTTATAATCATATACATTACTATCAAAGAAAACCATTGGTTTTTTCGCTTTTTTAGAGATTTCTTTAAATTGAATTGTAGGTTGGACAATAAACCCATCAACACCCATAGCTAACATTCTATCTATAAGATTTTCTTCTCTTACATAATCATAATTACTATTTGCTACAATAAGTTGATAACCATTTTTGCTTGCTATATCTTCGATTCCTTTAACAATTTGATTTGAAAATGTATTAGTAATATCTCCAATCATTATACCCAGTAGCTTAGAACTTTTTGAATTTAGACTTCTAGCAGCAATACTAGGTTTATAATTTGTTTCCTTTATTATCTCAGCTATTCTTTGTCTTGTTTTTTCAGACATCTTCTCCGTTTTACCATTTAAATAAAAAGAAACGGTGGTTTTGGAAGTACCTGCCAAATTTGCAATTTCTCTAATCGTAATCTTACTAGTATTCGTCATATCTAACCTCATATTTAAATAATTTTATACTCTTATATTAACATAAAAAAACGATTTAGTAAACTAGTTTACTAAATCGTTTTTATTAATCCCTTAAATAAACAGTAATAGATTGCATTGTATATTTATATTCTTTGCATAAAATAGATAAATATCTTCATATTTCTCCGTCCACTAATTGTTTGAAATTTATACTTTCTAGTTCTGCATTTAAACTTTTTTGTACTTTTGTCATAGCTCTATGCACAACGCATACAGCACTTTTATTGGAATTACAAAAGCTTGGCTGGATTACACATCTATTAACACATATTGGACCATCTATTGCCTCAATAACCTCTCTTAAATTTATTTGCTCTGGCAATTTATTTATAGCATATCCTCCCTTTACTCCCCTATAAGATCTTATAATATCTGCTTGTATTAGCTTCCTTAAAAGTTTTAATAGAAATCTTAGTGGTATACCCTCTTTTTCTGAAATTACTTTTGATTCCGCCTTTTCACCGTAACCTAATTTACATAAATAAATTACTACTCTAAGACCATAATCTGCCTCTTGTGTTATTTTCATATTATATCTCCCTAAGTATACCCATTGGGTATACTTTATACTTTAAGACCTTTATTCTTCCTTGTCAACAAAAGGTAATAAAAACAAAGTGTTACCATATACACTAAAATGAACCTGCTCACAAAAATTTTATCTATGAACAGGTCCCAAAATTATGTTTTCCTAGAATTACTTCATTGAGTCAATAATGTTACCTGCAAGGGTATCCATTAAATCCCCGTCTTCTTCTTTCATACTAGAGTTTATTAACATCTCATTGTCTAAAATAGTCATTTCTTTCATCTCGCCCAAAAGTTCACGCATCAATTTACCAGATTGAGGAGCCCATGAACCATTTTCTATAAGAGCGAAAGTCCGTTTTTGAAGATTTAATGCATTCATATCCATTATATAAGAAAGCATTGGCGGATAAATTTTCAAGTTATAAGTTACGCAGGCAAGAACCACATGACTATATTTGAATGTCTCAGAAATCAAATATGATACATGAGTTTTTGAAACGTCATACATTACAACATTCGTCATTCCCCTTTCCACGAGCCTTGTTGCTAAGTCATTTGCCGCCGCCTCCGTATTGCCATACATTGTTCCATAAACGATCATTACCCCTTTTTCCTCAGGTTCATACCTACTCCATTTATCATATTTATCTAAAAAATATCCCAAATTATTACGCCATACTGGTCCATGTAGTGGACAGATAATTTTGATGTCAATAGTTCCAGCCTTTCTTAAAAGGTCTTGAACATGAGGACCATATTTACCTACAATATTTGTATAATACCTTCGAGCATCGTCAATCCAATCACGGTCAAAGTTAACTTCGTCATTAAAAAGCTTGCCATCTAAGGAGCCAAAAGAACCAAAAGCATCAGCAGAAAATAATACACCATTTGTAGTATCAAATGTCACCATAGCTTCTGGCCAATGTACCATTGGTGCAGCCACAAATGTAACTATATGTTTTCCAAATGTCATTGTATCTCCTTCACTAACCTCTATTACATTGTCAGCTATATGGAAACCGAACTGATGCATGAACAAGAAAGCTTTGTGGTTGCATACAATTTTTACATTAGGATAACGGAGAATAATTTCTTCAATGCACGCTGCATGATCTGGTTCCATATGGTTAATTACCAGATAATCTAAGGATTTACTACCTAGAACTTCCTTAATATTCTCAATGAACTGACGACAAATTGACCAATCAACTGTATCAAAAAGTACTGTCTTCTTATCTATTAGTAAATAAGAGTTATAAGAAACGCCTCTTGGAATGGGATGAATATTTTCAAAAAGAGCAAGACGTCGATCACTTCCACCAACCCAATAAAGATCCTCAGTTATATTTCTAACACAATACATATAATCCTCCTTTACACTAAAAACACATTATTATATTTAATTATTATAGTAATTAGACTTCTATAAACATATCTTTTTCTTCACCACAAGCAGGGCAAGTCCACTCTTTCGGTATATTTTCAAAAAGAGTACCTGGATCTACTTCTCCTTCTGGATCACCCATACCAGGATCGTATTCATAACCGCATCCATTACATACATAATGTTTCCAACTTGATATGATTTTTCTAGGAGTTATGGACTTCATCTTCACCATTGGTGGAGCATCTTTCTTTGCCTGCCCATTATCTAAAGCAGCCGTTAGAAGTGGTACTATTTCCATTATATCTCCAACAATACCATAATCTGAATTCTTAAAAATTTTCGCATTAGGATCAATATTTATAGCTACAATTGTACTAGCATCCTTTATACCTTTTAAATGCTGACCAGCACCTGAAATACCGCAAGCAATGTAAAGATTTCCTTTGAACTTTTGACCAGACATACCTACATAACGATTTAGTGGTAAATATTTAAGGGTTTCAGCTACTGGACGAGACGATCCTATGGCTGCCCCTGCTTGAACTGCCAGTTCTTCTATAAGCTTCATATTTTTCTTTTCACCAATGCCTAGACCTACGCTAACTACTCTTTCAGCCTTAGTTATAGGAGTGTCCATTGGAATTCCAACTGTAAAATCATATTTATCGGCCTTAAGAGCTCCCACTAGTGCATCTACTTTTTCACTAGCTGTTCCATCGCTAAAAATTACTTTTTTACGGTAACCTGTAGCAGGTCCACGCTTAGTAGCTTTACCTGTTTTTTCATTTTTGGGTATCTTACCTATGATATGAGCAGCAATAACGACACGTTGAATCTCATTAGTTCCTTCATATATTGTGCAAATTTTTGCATCCCTATAAGCACGCTCAACTTCCATCCCTTTCAAATAGCCATTGCCACCGAATATTTGAAGTGCATCATTTACAATTTCAAGGCAAACGTCAGAGGCATATTGTTTAGCCATAGCAGCTTCCATACTATAATTCTCATGATTTTGTTTAAGCTCTGCTGCACTGTAAATAAGTAATCTAGCTGCACGAAGCTTTGTTGCCATATCTGCCAACTTAAAAGAGATAATCTGTTGTTGACATATAGGTTTGCCAAATTGGATTCTTTCTTTTGAGTATTCAAGCGCGTTCTCATAAGCACCTTGTGCAATGCCTAGGGCCTGAGCTGCAATACCAATACGTCCACCATCCAACGTTGACATAGCGATTTTAAAACCATCACCCTCTTTACCTAAAAGATTTTTCTTTGGTACTTTCACGCCGCTAAATATCAGTTCTGAAGTGACAGAGGAACGAATACCCATTTTGTCATAATGTTTACCGAAGGTAAAACCTTCACTACCTTTCTCCACAATAAAAGCACTCATGCCACGAATACCTATATCTGGCGTCGTGATAGCAAAAACAATATAAATATCAGCCTTACTACCATTCGTTATAAATATTTTTTCACCATTTAAAAGATAATAATCGCCTTCAAGTACTGCAGTAGTCTCCGTACCTCCTGCATCACTACCCGCATTTTCCTCAGTGAGGCCGAATGCACCAAGTTTTTCTCCCTTCGCTAGTGGAACTAAGTATTTTTGTTTCTGCTCATCTGATCCAAAAGCTGAAATTGGATAAGAACCTAGTGATGTATGCGCGGATAGAATTACACCTGTCCCACCATCCACTCTTGATAATTCCTCAACAGCAATTGCGTAACTCATTACATCAAGACCCGCTCCGCCGTACTCTTTTGGATATGGAATCCCCATCATCCCCATATCAGCTAATTTATTAATAACCTCATCCGGAAATTTGTTTTCCTGATCTAACATAAATGCAATAGGTTTAACCTCCTCCTCGGCAAACTCTCTAATTTTCAGCCTTAAATTTTCATGTTGCTCCATAGTCTTAAAAAGCATATATAATACCTCCCTTTAATTAATACGGTTTTATTAATATCGCTTTGTAAATCTTCAAAATCAAAATATAAATTTAGTCAATTATTTTGTAAACGTATTCTTATAAACTATACTTAACTCGTATACTTTCATTGTATACCTACCAAATACACATTACAACCTTAGTATAAACCTTTTTTACGTCATTTTCTTTTATATTTCTCTATTGATACCCATCTTAAAAACAAAAAACTGTATTAGAATAATCCAATACAGTTTTTATTAATATTTTAACCGCCTAAAACTGACTTCATACTGAGTACTTTTTAAGTTGTTTTTTATCCAACAGTTGATAAATCCCATTTTTCATAAATCTTAGGTACATCACTAATTAGTCGCTTAGTATATTTCTCTTGAGGATTTAATATAACCTCATCTGCACTTCCATGTTCTACAAATTTGCCATGTTCCATAATATATACACTGTCAGAAACATAATATGCAAGCCCAATATCATGGGTAATAAATATAATCGTCATACTATTTTCATCTCTTAATTTTAGAAGCATATCCAATATTGTTGCTCTTGAACATGCATCCACCATTGATGTAGGTTCATCTGCAATTAAAATTTTGGGTTTCAACAGAAAAATTCTTGCAATCATAAGCCGCTGCATCTGTCCTCCTGATAACTCAAATGGATATTTATTTGTAAGTTCCGCAAATTTTAAATTTACAAATCTACAAGCCTCTGTTATAAGTTCTATCTTCTTTTCCTTTGGCAGATGTTTTCCCCCTCTCATGTTTATGCAATCCAAAAGTACGGCATCTACCTTATAAAACATATTAAAAGAAGCAAACGGATCCTGAAATACAGCTTGTATTCCCCTCCAATATTCCTTTTTCTTTTTATGAGAAGATAGATCTCGCCTCGCACCTTCAAAACCTATTTCACCATCGGTTACACTAATGAGCCCTAATATCATCTGAGCCAAAGTAGTCTTGCCGCTTCCGCTTTCACCTACAATGGATACAACCTCTCCCTTGTAAAAATCGAAATCTATATGATCCACTGCGACAGTATTTATTTTAGTAGTTCCAAAAATCTTAGTAATACCTCTTCCACTTAAGCATGGAACCAATTTTTCCTTATTCATCTGCATAAACCTCCTTAAGCTGCTCAATTGAATAAACACAGCAATACATCCTGTCATCACCAAATATCTTTGGAGAAATACTCTGAACGTAGCATTCAGGTTTTACATATTTACAACGTTCTGCAAACCTACAACCTTTAGGAGGATTCTTTAAATTTGGAGGAGTACCAGGAATAACAGAAAGTTTTTTATCTCGAATTCCAGCCTCAGGTACTATGATTGATCCCATGAGCCCCCTTGAATAAGGATGCATAGAATCAAATATCATTTCTTTGGCAGTTCCTTTTTCTATAATCTGTCCCGCATACATAACCATAATATCATTGGTTACATTATAAAGAAGGGGAAGTTCATGTGTAATAAATACCATAGATTTTATTAACCCTTTTTCCATAAGGTTTCTAAGCATCTTAATAACCATCTTCTGAGAAGTAACATCAAGCGCTGATGAAGGTTCATCGGCAATGAGCACCTTTGGTGAAAGAATGGTTGAAATTGCAATAACTGTACGTTGTTTCATGCCACCTGATAATTCAACTGCATGCTTTTGTAGTACTTCAGGGGGCAACCCCAATAATTCAAATCTTTCTTTAGCAAGATCATGGATATCCTTAGCCGTTGCCTTTGGGTTGTGTGCATGAACAACATCTTGTATTAAACTTATAATTTTTTGTGTAGGATTTAATGCATTCATAGCTGCTTGTGGTATATATGAAATTTCCTTTCCCAAAATATTTCTACGAACATCATCTGGTTTCATACCGGAAATATTTTTCCCATCTATGATTATATCTCCACTTATATAATGAAGTGGTGCAAAATAATATCCCATCATGCTAAGTGCCAGTGTTGACTTGCCACATCCAGATTCACCTGCTATTCCTAGCGATTTACCTTCTTCTATTTTTAAGGAGACATCATTAACTGCGTAAACACCTTCTCGTTGCCTTGTTACATATTTTGTATTTAATTTGTTTACCTCCAACATTATTTTTCCCATAGATGCCTCCTTAATCTCTTAACTGTGGATTGAATACCTGATCAAGTCCTGTATTCATCAAATTAAGTGAAAATGATATTAAAGTAATTGATAATATAACTGGTAGAAAAGCCCACCACGCTCCTGCAAGGGGTGCTTTATATGCCATTGCCCAGTTAAGCATTAGACCAAGTGTAGAAACTTTAGTAGTAGCTGGTCCAAGACCTATCATAGACAATTGTGCCTCAGCAAGAATTCCAGAAGATATCTGAAGTATAAATGCCATAACTACATAAGAAGCCACATATGGCAGAATATCTGTCAAAACAATTCTAGGTAAGCTATGACCAGATAATTTTGAAAGACTAACATGATTACGATTCCTTAGGGATATAACCTGAGAACGTACGGATCTTGTGGTCCATGGCCATGACGTGAACCCAATAATCGCTGCTGTCAGCATAACCCCTCTTGCACTTTGACCTACGCTAAATGATATTAATACCAAAAGAATAAAAGAAGGAATAACTGTAAATATGTTTGTAGCAAACATAATGAAATCATCTAAAACTCCCCCAACATACCCTGCCAAAAGTCCTAACACGAGTCCAATAAGCGTAGCTATAGTTCCTGCAACCAGGCCAATCTTTAAAGATGTACCCGTAGCTGACACAAGTTCTGTAAATACATCACGCCCAAAGTTATCAGTTCCCAAAATAAAGCTTCTTTTATTTACAATATCCTTGGAGTTAACATAAGTCTGTGAATCAATGGGGTTAGTTGCCTCTAATACTCCACTACTATTTTTCGATGCTATGTATACATCGCTATTACTAATTAGTTTGTTTATCTTAATATTTAACCTCACATAATTCATCTTCTCAGCTGTAAGCAATCCTGTTTGGATGGCTTTAGAGTTATAATTACTCTGCCATAACTTAACAAGAGTTGCCACATCCTTTACATCTACTTCAGATTTCTTTACATTACCAAATTTAATAAGCCAGTCAGCCATACTTTGTCTATCTGTAGTTGATATAGCTTTAAGTTGTACTGAAGCTGAATTTATTTTCAATGTATAGTCATCAGTCTGTAACACATCTTTTACAGCTATATATGTACCTGGTTTATAGAACAACCCACCTACCATATCAAGTGGATCTGTTTTTATAAACAAAGGGTAAAATATAATCATAAAAAACATAATCATAAAAATAACAAACCCAACAACAAACTTAGAGGAATGAAATACTTGTTTTATCATATCTTTCATAAAAACACCTCCTATATTAGTCCTGCTGTGCTGCCTTAACTCTTGGATCAATAAACCCATAAAGTATCTCAACAACCAGGTTTGCAACAAGCACCATAATTGTAATAATTAATGTACACCCTGAAATAAGTGGATAATCTCTTCCAGTTATAGCTGCAAGTAAAGTAGTTCCAATACCCGGATAACTGAAAATAATCTCTGAAACTAATGCACCACCCACCATAGTTCCAAGCGATAATGCGAGCCCTGTAATCTGAGGAAGCATTGAATTTCTAAAAACATATTTTATAATTTTTGAATCCTTAATGCCTAAAAAACGGCTGTATTTAACATAATCTTCATTAAGTTCATAAATTGACATAGATCGCATACCAATTGCCTGTCCACCTATTGTAATGAGTACAATGGACCAAAAGGGAAGCTGATAATGATAAATAACTGATCCTATAAAATTAAGGCTGAAATTCGGATTTAAATCATATCCATATCCAAGTGCAGTGGGAAACCATTTTAAATAAACTCCAAATATAAATTGTAATAAAATAGCCATTCCAAATGCTGGCATATTACTTAAAAATAAGAAAGCTGGAAGTACACCTTTATCCCATACACCCCTTGCATATGCTGCTATTGCGCCTAAAACATTACCTAAAATCCATCCAACTAAAATAGCTGGTAACTGTAAACATATTGTCCACCATACGGATTTTGACAATATATCTGATACAGTCCTTGGATAATATGTGAAAGAAACACCTAAATTACCTTGAAATAAGTTCTTAACAAATTCAAAAAACTGTATATACATCGGTTGATTTATTCCAAATGTTTTAGCATAATCTTCATAAATTTTTTGTATAGCTGTCTGATTTGTCATGCCCTTTGTTGCTCTTAGAGCAATCGCTGATACTGGATTACCTGGCATAAGCCGAGGCAATATAAAGTTTAAAAATACTGCTACTATAAGAGTCAATAAATACCATATAATCTTATTTGAATAATATTTCTTATAACCTTTCAATACATCATCACCTCACACTAGTAATATGATTTAAGATAAAAACTAGCCATGATTTTCACTAATTACCTAAAATACATGGCTAGTTATTTAAACATATTCTGCAAAGATTTTAGTTATATTCCCAATTATTACTTAGTTACTAGTTTAATTGTATAAAGTCCTGCTATACCATAACCATCTGTTAAATCATATGGAGGTATTGCAATGCCTTTGTCAGACTTTACACCCTGTTCTGGATAATTTGTCCATATAGTTTCATTAACTGTATAAAATACTTCTGGTCTATACATTAATGAGAAAGATGGTACATCTGTTAAATAAATCTTTGATAATTCTGTATAATAAGTTTTAAGTTTAGCTTGATTTGTCTCATGAGGAATTAATTCTAATAATTGATCAGCTCTTGCATTTGCATATCCGCCAAAGTTACCAATCATCTGAGTTTTCATTTTATTATAAGAACTTGATAATATTCCAAAAGCACGTGTCCATGGATTGGAGATGCCTGCTGCTGATGGGCTATACATAGCTATATCAAAATTCTTATTTCCTAAATCATCATAAAATGTGTTGGCATCTGGGAAATATGTGGTAATATCAATACCGATTTTCTTACCAGCTGCTGCAACAATTTCAAGAGATGCATTCCAATCAGACCACCCTTGTGGACATTCAGCCTTAAATGAAAGTTTTTTACCCTTGTATTCTCTAATTCCGTCACCATTTGTATCTTTAATACCTGCGGCATCTAAAAGTTTTTTTGCTGCTGCAATGTCATTTCCACTCCACTGAACACTCTTTAATGCAGGCTTATCTATTAATGCTTGTTCTGTAGCTACTGGACTCATTAAAGAACGTGGTACCTCTTTAAATGATGGAGAATAACCACTCATAGCCGTTTTTATGATTTGATCATAATCGACTGCCAAGGCAATTGCTTTACGAACTGCAACTTGATCTAGTCCTGGTTTCTTTATGTTAAAATATGCTGTTGGCATTGTAGCTGCTAAATAATATGGTGATTCAGGTAAATATGTCGATATTTTTCCGCCTGACATCATACTTTGTACATTACTTATGAACTGCTGCGAAACATCAACTTGACCAGTCTTAAATGCAGTGTCTCCGGCAGCATTATCTTTGAATATATTATGAGCAATATATTTAGGAACTGGAAGTTTACCCCATAAAGAAGCTACCTTTCCCCAATAATTATCATCTCTTTTAAATACAACTTTTTGGTCATTTGCTATAAAAGGTTTATATGGACCAGATGCAACTAAATCACTCATCTTATCTGTTTTAATCTTGGTAGCGTCATTTTTGTCTCTGGCTTCAACTTTCTGTAAATATGATTTTTGCATTACATATTGCTTTGGAAGATATTCTGTAACCTTTAATGGATTTACAGCAACCCCTGCGCTATTTAATTGTGCAGTAAATACAACTGTAGAAGCATCTTTTGCTACTACACTTTTTATATAAGTTTTATAATCTGAACCGGCAGCACTCTCATATTTAACATTTGTATCAAATGTATATGCTACATCGTTTGCAGTAACTGCTGTCCCATCACTCCATTTTGCATCTTTATTCATTTTAACTGTAAGTATTGTACGAGCACTATTCCATACTGCATCCCCATCTGCAAGAAGTGGATACATTTTGCCGTCTAACATATTATACATATACAATGTTTCATATATTAACGTCCTAGCAGAATCCTTCTGTCCAATACCCATAGCATTATTTGAGTTACTAGATAGCGGATTCCAATCATTGATTGCTCCCCATTGTTGTCCATTAAAGTAAACTGTTTCATTTCTTGCAGTAGAACTCTTATCAGTAGTTTTTGTGGCTGCTACTTTTGGAGCTGTTTTAGTAGTTGTTTTTGTTCCACATCCCATAGCCATTGTTGCGACCATTGTTGTTATTGTCAATAAAGAACAGACTTTTTTCCAGCGATTATTCATTTAAAAAACCCCCTTTAAAATATAGTTTTATATTGAGTATTTTATTGTACATATTTATTATACTACTTTTGTAAACGTTTTAGAAGAAATATTTAGAATATATTACATATTATATTGATATTTATATGATTAGTCACCAAATTTCTGGTCCAAAACTTTTAAAAAATATACTAAGTTCAAAAGCCATCTGCTCAGCATCTGCTCCTTTAATGTACTGAGGCGTTCCTCGTCCATTTAAGGAATAAAGAAAGTGAATTATTTTTGAATCATTAATATTAAGGCAAATACGACCAATTGCACGATCCCATGAAGAATGATGATTCATAATTGTGGTAGTAAGTATTATAAAAGCATTTGGATAATGTTTTCGTATATTTAGAACAAATTTTTTGTAATGCTCACTCCATATCTTTGCCTTATCACTCTTTTCATCTTCTTTCATATAATCCACTGGAACTGCATCATTTTGTCCAATATCAATTACCACAATTTGTGGTGTATATCCTCTAAAATCCCACTTAACAATTTCCCCTATATCTGGATTAAAATGAAGTTTATTATATATGTTTTCCATTCCAATACACTCTGGTGCATGGAAGTAGCCACTATGATCAAGAAGAGATATGCCTTCTTGTGCTATGATACTAACCTGTGCCTTCATATTTCTAGATGTTATCATAGCATAAGAATTCCAAGCATTTGAATATTCCCCATTATGTTTTAGGTTACCTTCATGATCCTTTGCCTCAATAAACTCTCCAGCAACTGTTGAGTCTCCATAGAATTCTATACATTTTCTAGGCTTTTTATGAGGAATTAATATCTTACTATCTTCAGACACAATAAACCCATAAAAGGTGAATTCATGGCAAGCATCTTGTCTTTTAAAAAGTTCTAATTCATGGGATTTATCACAGGTTAAATCATTTGCCAGTGTTATTTCCTGCAAACTGTCATCATTTGATAAAAGAACCTTTTTTTGCACACCGTCTAATATATATCCTATATAGTTATCATAATAACTATGGTTGTTTTTTACTAATATTTTGAGATTACAACCTGTAAATAACATTGAAACCGAACTTGCCGGGAATATAAATATTGGCGCAAGAGGATTTGTAAAATCAATTCTTCCGCTGTATACCAATCCTTCTAGATCTGCATTTACAAGCTTCTCGCTTTCTTTTAAATCCATTTTTTCACCTTCTTATCTGATATCATAAACACTTCTAAGTTTTATCCCTTGTGGTATACCGTTTAATATCTTAATCCTTCTTTCGTCTCCATTCATATCAAAATAATTATCCTCAAGAAGCATGTCATCATTTTCATTTATTATCTCTACACTTTTTGCATAACTTTTAGCTGAAACTATAATTTCATCTCCATCTATTTTATAGATTAATTTTGGATCAATAAATTTAAAGTGTTTCGCAGCGCAGAATATTACAGTTCCCCGAGATACTCTCTTACCACTTTTTAACATCTCATAACTTACATAGTCTTCATAAAGAGATGCTTCCTTCATACTTACGATATCAAGCCACTTACTTGATAATTTTTCAGCTATTACTTCATATTCTCCTTCTTTTTTTATTTCTGCTTTGTTATTACGAAGTGCCCATCTTACTGTAACCTTTTCATTACTCAAAGATTCATTTGCTATGCACAGCTGAATAGATTTTTTCACTTCATAAGGCTCAGCATTAACATTTGTATCCTGAGTTAATGTTCCTTCTTCTTTACATGAAATCATAAGCGGTGAAAAAAATCTCTTAGCATAATAATGTAAAGCCTTCCATCTGCCACAGTAATCTATGGATGACCAAGACGCAACCGGCCAACAGTCATTTAATTGCCAGTAAATAGTCCCCATGCATCTTCCCCTATTTCTACGAAAATGTTCCACTCCATAACGAATGGCATCTGCTTGAAGTAGTTGTGATGCATAGATTAACTTATCAAAATCATTAGGATATAAGTATGTGGCACCCATATAACTCATTATCTTACTGTTAGCTCCATTATTTCTCTGATGTTTTTCCATAACATAGGAAAATATATTATGGTCTTCAGGTTTTGTAAATGTCTCTACAGTTTTAAGTGCAGGAAATGACTGAAATCCAAATTCAGAAACATAACGAAAGAAAAACTTTCTGTATTCTGTAAATGGCTTACTTCCATGCCATACATCCCAATAATGCACATCACCTCTATTTTCATCATTTGGATTATCAAATCCACCTCCCGATGATGGGCTTGCTGGCCAATAAAATGTTTGAGGATCATTTTCTTTTAATACCTTAGGAATAATATATTCGAAAATTTTTATATAATCACTCTTAAGTTTTGGCGTAAGATCCCAATTACCATCAGCTACAAACATTTCCATCTCATTATTTCCACACCAAAGGGCAAGTGATGGATGACTTCTAATTCTCTTAATATTATCTTTAAATTCCGCAATAATGTTTTCTTCAAATTCTTCTGTGAGATCATAATTTGCACATGCAAACATGAAATCCTGCCATACAATAAGTCCTAATTCATCGCAGGCATCCCAAAATTCATCATAGGGATAATTACCTCCACCCCATACTCGTATTACATTAAAATGTGCATCCTTACACTGTTTCAAAAGATTATATGTTCTATCTGGTGTGACCCTACCTAATATATTATCTTCTGGTATATAATCTGCACCCATTGCGAATATTTTTATACCATTTACTTCATGGGCAAAACTCTCACCATACTCATCTGGCGTTATGTTCATAGTCATAGTTCGAAGTCCAATTCTCCTATCCCAAATATCCAGGTTTTCAGAGCTATGCATTAACACTACTTTTATCCTATATAATGGCTGATCTCCATATCCATTAGGCCACCAAATCTTTGGATTATCAAGTACGATCTTGACCGGTGAATCGTTATAAACTAGCTCTTTCCCATCAGGGTCTGTAATAATAACCCTGTAGGAGTAACCACGTCTTATTGCTTTATTTCCATCATCATTAAATCTTAAACCAGTTTTGCCTTCAGTCCGTGCCATGTCCACCTGAAAACCAAGTGTTACCTCACCATCTTTATGATCTTGGCTAATGTAGACACTATCTATCCTTGCTTTACTTATTCCCAAAAGAGAAACATTTCTCCAAATTCCCATATCAGGAAGCCTTGGGCCCCAATCCCATCCAAACATACAATGAGCTTTTCTAAGCTGAGGAAATCCTCTCATAGCATCATCAGAGCCTCCAATATGTTGTTTTTTATCTGCTTCTTTTATAAATTTAGTTGGGGAATGAAATACTATTTTTAATTCATTTTCTTCTTTAATGTGTTTCTTTACTTCAAACTCCCATGTTCTATGCATATTATTAACATATGCAATATGTTTACCGTTAAGATAAATATCTGCAAGGGTATCTAGTCCATCAAAATGCAACATAACCTCTTCGCAACTTAGCATACTCTTTGATGTATTAAAGCTCCTTTTATATTCATAATCCTGCTCCATAAGCTTTAAAGCTTTTATCTCATTGTCACGGTAATATGGGTCGTCCATTTTATGATTTTCAATTAAATCATTATAAACTGAACCTGGTACAGAAGCATTCATAAATTCTTCATCACCCATAGTTTTCATCTTAAAGCCATCATTTAATTTTTGAATAATCATATTTTCCTCCATTCATCGCCTTGCTACGAGGATGATATTTTTTTATGTTATTTTTCATATAACTTCTTATTTGTATCATCTATTATCTTAGTAATTTCATCATATGTTATACTACCTTCTCCAAAACTTAGGATTCCACGTATAGGCATATATTTTAGCATAGCATTGCCCATATCATCACTTATTGCATCTGATTTTTCTTCATCTTTTCCTTTTCCCATCTCTTCCATGGATGTTTTTACTATGTCTATGAGTGATTTTAATTCCTTTACGGCTTCTGGTCTTTCAAGCAAATCACCAAAGGTAGTATTCACAGTTAATTTAAAAGGTAATTCTTTTGAAGCTTCTACATGAACCGTATCACTTAATACAATATCTCTCGATGATTTTCCAATAAGAACTTGATAATCTCCAGTCTCAACATACCAATCGTGAATTTGTGTATTATAATATGAAAAAGCGCGTTTAGATAAAACAAATGTTACAGTTTTAGTCTCTCCCTGATTTAAACTTACCTTTTCAAACCCACGCAGTTCTCTCAAAGGTCTTATAATTTTAGACTCTTTTGCACCTACATATAACTGTACAATCTCTTTACCCATTCTATCTCCACTGTTTGTAACATCCACAGTGATTGTAATACTACCGGTGTCCTTTATTTTTTTTGAACTTAACAACAAATTTGAATAATTAAATGTGGTATAACTAAGGCCATGCCCAAATGGGAATAAAACATCCATATCTTTTTTATCATAATACCTATACCCTACAAATACGCCTTCCCTATATTCTGACTTATCTCCTTCTCCTCCATAATATAAGTAAGATGGATTATCTTGAAGTTTTCTCGGGAATGTTTCAGGTAATTTACCACTTGGGTTTACATCTCCAAATAGTACGTCTATGCACGCTTCCCCTACAGCCTGGCCACCAAGATAAGCCTCTAGTATTCCTTTAACATCCTCCGCCCAAGGCATTTCAACTGGAGAACCATTATGAAGCACAACTACCGTATTGGGTTGTACTTTGACAATTCTCTTAATAAGTTCATTCTGGCAGTTAGGCATGGACATATGGATTCTGTCATATCCTTCAGATTCGAAGGAATCAGGAAGTCCAGCAAATATAACAGCGCTCTCTGAACTCTTTGCCACCTCACAAGCCTTGCTTATCATCTCTTCATCAATTACGTCCTCATTATTGTTATACCCCTGTGCATATATGACATCTGCCCTGCCTTTTGAAGCCTTCAGTGCACTTACTATTTTAAAGGAGTTAACATGGGAACTTCCTCCCCCCTGATATCTTGGTTTATCTGCAAACTCCCCGATAAATGCTGTTCTACTACCGCTCAAAAGAGGTAAAATGCCTTCATTTTTAAGGAGCACCATACATTCCCCTTCAATCTTTCTAGCAAGTTCGTGATGAACTTCCATATCCCACTTAGTATCTAGTTTTCGGTTTTTAATATATCGACCCACTACATTTAAAATTCTTTCCACTGCCTGATCTACTATTTTCTCGTCTAATCTTCCCTCTTTTACTGCCTTTACAATTCTGTCATCGTTTACACCGTTGGACCCAGGCATCTCGAGATCAAGTCCTGCTTCTATTCCTTTAACTCTATCATTAACCGCTCCCCAGTCACTCATAACATAACCATCAAAACCCCATTCACCTCTTAATATATCTGTAAGATATTTTTTGTTTTCTGAGGCAAGTGTTCCATTTATTGCATTATAAGAGCACATTATAGTCCACGGTTTTGCATTTTTTACTGCACCTTCAAATGCGGCAAGATAGATTTCCCTAAGCGTCCTTTCATCAATTTCAGAACTTGCACTCATCCTTCTATGTTCTTGGTTATTAGCCAAAAAATGTTTCATGCTTGTCCCTACATTTTTGCTTTGTACACCTTTAATATGGTTTGTAGCAATTTCGGTTGCCAAATATGGATCTTCAGAGAAATATTCAAAATTTCTACCGCATAATGGTGAACGTTTTATATTTACCGCAGGTCCTAAAATCGTGCTTACATTCTCGTGCTGGCATTCATTGCCTATTGCTTCTCCCATTTCATAAATAAGTTTCCTATCAAAAGATGCAGCCATTGCACAAGCCGCAGGGAAACACACTGCCTTAATACTATCATTTATACCTAGATTATCTGCATTTTGATCCTGTTTACGAAGTCCATGAGGCCCGTCACTTACCATAACTTCAGGAACTCCCAGTCTCTCTATCGCCTTTGTGTGCCAAAAATCACGTCCTGAACATAAACCTGCTTTCTCCTCAATAGTCATTTCTGAAATAATTTTTCTAACATTCATGATATTCCTCCTTATATATTTAACCTTTAGCCGATTGCGCAATTCTGCAATCATTGAACCGCCTAACTTTTAAGCCGTTA
>ERZ1463035.43-NODE-43-length-25611-cov-20.204531_pt1 | contig 25611 bp, 33 predicted proteins | sample MGYA00564486_ERZ1463035 | MGnify/ENA primary metagenome ERZ1463035 (study PRJEB39244, sample SAMEA3635149) | Helicobacter pylori | study: EMG produced TPA metagenomics assembly of PRJEB11511 data set (Assembly of a 5300-year-old Helicobacter pylori... | reverse complement strand
GCTCTTCCGATCTAGGGTGGTCTCACTCATTTGGTAGCGGTGGTTGTAGCTTGGTTTAAGGCGCAACACAAGGTGAGCGAGGGCTATTTAGTGGAGGGTATGACCTAAATAACGGAGCGAGGAGTATAAAGGTAATAATGGTGGTGACCTCTATTAAAAAGGCGAGGTTATTTGGTGCAAAAGGTGACTGTTTTAGAGGGCATTTTTTGGTGATACTTACCCCCTATGTCAACCGTATCGGATTGCCCACCAGCACGTCTTGACAGGTTATCCACTTTTTATGTAAAATAAGCGTGAAAAGTGAGTAATTTAGTAATAATTTGAGAGGGTTTTCTTCGTTACATTTATAAACACCCAAAAATATATCAATGAAGGATAACCAATAACTCTTTTACCTCTTCTTATTACTACTATTATTACTATACTTATTCATTATATAGATAGTAATAGTATTCTTTTATGCCGTTCTTATTACTATTACTATCTATACTATTAATAAGAAAGAAGGAATTATAATGGACGAAATGTTTTATATAGTATGTGTTGATGAAGAGAATGATTTTTGGAATTTACGTTTAAAGGGTAGTCATACCACTTTAGCGTGTACCCATACCAAGAAGCATATATTGGAGTGCTTATACGCCATTGTGAAGCGTTATAAGGGCATATTAAATCTAAAGAGAGCCATTAGTACTATGGAGCAATATAATGAAGGGTCAACAAACATGGCACTCTATGAGGAGCAATACGAGAAGCAAGGACACCTATATGAAGGAGAGGTCACTAATGTAGTAAGAGAGGCGCTCGATAGTATACATAAGGTGAAAAAGATTAATAAAGTTAATCTTAATAGTAATAGTAATAAGAATAATAAAGAAGAGACTATTAAGAAGCCTATTATTAAATCTTTAGTTAAACCAAAAGAAACCATTAAAAAGAACGCCCCTATTAAGAAGATAAAGAAAATTAAGTTATAGTCTATTACTACTCTTTATATATAGATAAAGCACTATGTTATTACTGCATAGTGTTTTTTTTATTGCCTTTAGTTAAAAAGTGACTTATCAGAACGCCATTTAAACCCTCTCCCGTTCTTTTTTAGTGTTATTACATTAGTAACCCTTAAAACCTCTTATAAGTGCCTTTATTCGTCATATAACGCTATGTATAAAATTCGACTTCTTTTCACACTCTACTAATAGAAGTGATATGTACTAATAACCTAGTGTACAAGCCCCATGAATAAGTTAATGTAAGCTATTGTGTGAAGAAATGAAAAATGTTATAATGCAATTGACAACAAGATAAAACATAAAAACTTAAAAACAACCAAACAAAAAACAACGTTCTTTGACAACTGAATATTGACCCCTTATTACTCTATAAAATACATTGTTATTCATAGTAGTGTATTTTATAGAGTAATAAGAAGATTACTCTTATATTAATAATGTGAAAGAGAGTGTGTATTATGAAAACAACAAAAAAACAATTAGTAAAAGAGTTAGAAGAAATCTTGGTGAAGGTAGTCGCTAAACAACAGTCTGATGAGTTCGCAAAACTTATAGAAGATACTATTAATGTTTACAATGTTAAACCTAAAGAAGTAAGCATGACCGAACTAAAAGAATTATTAAGTGAAGCAAAAGAATTTGTAGGTGACATAGTTAGTGAAGAAAAAGGAGCAGAACAACTACTAGCAATTTTAGACGGTGATAATGTTCCCGTTGAAACTTCACCAAAAAAGATTACTAAAAAAGAAGAGACTAAGAAAACAGTAATTAAAAAGCCTACTGTAAAAAAGACAACTGATACTAAAGAAGAGAAACAAGAACCAGTTAAAAAAGTTAGTCCTTCCGATAAACTTTTCCCACCAACTATTAAGGTAGAAGGTATCGACCCAATGAAAAAAGTCGGTGATATTACTATCAAAGACTTAGCAGAAATGGGGGAGAAGAGTAGCGTTTATGTTGCTATGTATTGGGATAAAAAAGCATTAAAGAAATATGATTATGACCAAGCGGGAATATTATCTGAAGCACCAAAAAGTTTTCCTTATGATTTAGACGTGTGTCAAATCTTATATATTGGTGACAGTAAGAATTTAGTGTATGCAATAAGCATATATACCGAAGTAATGTACATTTTAACTCTTGATGACTTTGAAAGAGTTGACGGGTTTATGTATTCTAACGGGGCAGAATTTGAAATTTATCAATAATACTGTTAGAAGAGACTAAATAATATAGTCTCTTCCATAGAGTATTATTACTCAACAAATATTATAAAAGAGGTGTTTAAAATGATGTTAAATGAAATGAGAGGAACTGTTAGAAATAGTGTTATTTTAGGGGCGAAGTTATTAGAGTTAGAACAAAGCTACTATACTAGAGACGAACTAAAAAGTTTAATCAAATACTACTTTAGTAACAACCATATAAGACTAAATGAGAATAACAGAAAAGATAAAAGACTTTTAAGATTTATAATGAGAAGTTGTGAAGATATAGCTTTTAATAATGAGGGGTTGATAAGTACTTTTGAAGTGCTAGACAACAAAATAAAAGATAAGTTACATATTAACCTAGACTTACTAAGTGATTTAGTGTAATAGGGAGTGTTGAGAATGAGTAAAAGAAGATATATGGTGAAGGAAGTGACTTGTAGAGTGTGCCAAGGTAACGGCATACTTTACAACATGGAAGAATGTCGTGAGGAAGAGTGCTACAACTGTGAAGGTAAAGGTTATGTTGTAGACGCAGTAGATAGATTAACAGGATATAGAATATTTAGTTTAGAGGAGGAACAACAATAATGAGAAATTCAGAATTAATTAAAAGTTTTATAGACGGAGCAGATAGTGGGAAAGCAAGTAACCTTGTAATAAAAGATAACAAGTTATACAATTATGCTACTTGCATAGCATTTAGATTAGGAAATGAGATTTACTTAAACGCGGACAAATATAGTGCGACTACCAGCAGAAACCAAAACACTATACGCCGTTTTAGTGATAACATTAAAGAAATGAGCGAACAAGAATTAAAGGACTTTGTATATGATACTTATGGTGCTACACTATAAAGACTAATTGTTGCTAGAGGGTACTGAACTTAGTACCCTTCATGAAGCAATTAGCTTCAAATAAAATGAAATGTGGAGAGTGTTAAAAATGAAAAAAGAAGAATTAAGAAAAGCTTATGAATTAATAGGAGAAATTGAAAACAAAAAGATTGAACTACTAAATATGTTATGTGGTGCTTCTGTTTTAAATGACGGGGATAAACTATCTTTAGACTATGTTAATAACCAAGAAGAGACACAAGAAACTATGGCTATATGTTCATTAAATATGTTAATTTCAACTTATGTAAGATATAGTATACCAGAACTAAAGAACTACACTATAATGACCGAAGTTATTAGTAATATCATCAATGAAGAGAATATCAAAAAAGACTTTGATACTTTTAAAAACGCGTTTGAAGAGACAAGAAAAGTTTGTTCAGCTTCATATAGCTTCCCAGAGTTCTACTCTGTTATTCTAAGAAGTAATATAGATAATATGTCCGAACTACTTACTATTAAAGCTAATAGTGAAGCTTTAAGAAGTGAAAAGACTATTTAGTCCATTTAGACTACTGTTAGAGTTATAAGCGTTATATAAAGCCTATGAGCCTATAAGAACGCTTATAGCTTTATAGAGTAGTTTAACAAGCTACTTATTAATACACTCTTTTATAATATAAACAATGCTTACATAGACGACTAACGCGTTTATGTAAGCTATTGTGTGAAGATTTGTAAAATGTTATAATCTAGTTGTAAACAAGATAACAACAAACCAAACAACAAACCAAAAGAAAAGAAGTGATTAAATGAACAACGAAGCAATAATTAAAAAGTTCTTAGAGAATGAGACTTCATTAAGTAATGACCATTTAAGAATAGAGTTCAACAAGTTAGTTTATGATAATACTTGTATAGCTTACAAGATAGAAAATAAAATTTACATGAATAGAACTTGTTACACAAACCCAATAGCAAAATGCCAGTACTTATTAAAGAAGAACGCTAAGAATTTAGTTGAACTTAATTACTACCAACTAGCAAATTTAGTAGAAGAAAAGTTGGGAGAAATAATTTAAAAGAAAAGAAAGAGAGTGTGTTAAAGATGATTAAAACAGTAGAAAGAACAAACAAATTAAACAAAAAGAAAGCATTAAGCGTAAACGCTAAAAAGAGAAGCACTAAAATGAATAATGACCCTATATTAAAAGATATAGAAACTTTACTACAATGTGTCGCTAATAATGAAATGAGCGTACAAGAAATGAACTATACATTAATACTTTTAGATAACGCTTATTTAAGTGTACAATGCTTAGACTTATTAAGCAGTATTGATTATTCAGAGTTAAGAAGAATTGATATTACAAACGTATCTAAAGTAGTACGTGAACAAGTAATAATGTTTTAGATAATAGAGACGCCTTGAGCGTCTCTAATCATATAAATAAAAGAGGAAGTGATTTTATGCCAAAAGTAAAACAACAAATCAAACCTATAACTATTAAAAAGAGAGAAACGGAAATATCTTATTCAGACAAAATAAAACCTTTAGAATTAAAATTGGACGACACCACTAAGTTAGTTTTTAGTGTTGTGGAAAATTCTTTGGGAGAAACCAATATCGACATAAGAACTTTTGTGGACACAGAGAAGTATACGGGAATGACCAAGAAAGGAATTAACTTCCCATTAGAAAGGTTAGAAGAGTTCAAAAAATTGGTCAACCAATTATCATTAAAAGGGAAGAAGCTAAAATAGACGAACTTAAATTCTGAATAGTACCTTGTTAAAACCGCTTTATATTTAGACCCTATTTAAATAAGGATAGCCCCCTTTATATAAAGCGGTTATATTTAGCCCTCTATATAACGCCCTTATATATAGTCCTCCTATATAGCCCCTATATAGTAGCCCCTTATATAGCCCCCTTAATATAAGCCCTATATAATAGCCCTTCTATATAAGCCTTGTTTATCTAAAGATTATATAAAGACTATTGTACACAACAATAATAAGTGTTTTGTTATATTGTTATAAAGCGTTAGAACTTTATATAAGAGTTTGTTAGTCACTCATGATATAGAAGTACTGATGAGTGTATAAGACTATATAGAAGAGAAGAGAGAGAAGCGACAACGAACAACAAAACTTTTTATTATTTATTTTTTATTTGTTTCATTGATTGAAAACTAAAAGCAAAAGTGTTTTGTTGTTTGATGATATGACTTCATAGTGTCATGTGTCAAGCTGACGAATAATTATACATTGTTTATGAATAAATATGCACAAGCCCACAAAGGTATACACCCTACTCAAAAAGGTCACCCGCCCACCCTTAAACGAATTTTTCTATATCGGGATATGACCGTGCCAAGTACCATAAGCATGGACGACCCTTTGGACTATAATGGACATATGAACGCACCCCTCCCCTTAATCGGATAGAGCAAGGAGAAGAAAGCCCCACCCCAAAATTTCTAGGAAAAATAAGGATAGCCCAAAAGTGGTATGATGAATGAAGCCCTAAAATCAATTCTAAGCCAAAAAGATACCCTAAGTGACTAATTTATCCTATAAGAGTTTAAAAACGCTCCTATACGCTAAATTTTTAATTTTAAGCATAAGATAGCCCTAGTAATTAACATGAGTTAGTAAGCCCTAAAATTGTTATATTGTTTTAGAACGCCCTATAATGACCTTTAGATAGTCAATTAAGCCCGTTGTATGAAGATTTATGAAATGATATAATCTAGTTGAAAATTAAATAATATGAAAGTGAGTTGTTAAACATGAAAGCAAAGAGAGTAAATGAAAACAAGAGAGAGTTTAAAGAATTAACTTTTGAAGAATTACCAGAAAGACTACAACGTCAATTTAAGAGTAACTTTAAGAATGTTAACACTAAAGACTTAGTTATTAAATACGACTTAAAAAGTGAAATGTACTATATAAATTTTAACGTGTATGTGATGACTAAAGAAAACCATCAAAGTGTAGAATTTGTTACTAAAGCACAAATTGAATACGCGTTCTATGATGATACAGACGACCTATACAATGTTTATTTAGTATTTAGACCAAACCAAAGAAGTGCAAAAGTCGTAAAACCTAGAACCATTGAAAGATACTATAAATATTATAAAAACAGAAAAATAAGAGAGTGCATATAAGCACTCTTTTTTATTTGCGGAAATACTATTAACAAAAAATTTACAGGTTCGTCCTTGACAAATCGGAAATTTTGACTATAATATATTAAATATTATATATATTATATAATATTATTAATTATTTATATATATTAATAGGTCACTTTTTTTGAAAATGGTTTTCCTCCTTCGCTTCGCTACGCTCCGCTCGGAAAGACTACTCTTTTGTAACTAAATTGTTAACTTCTTGATTATAAATTTTGGCTAAAGTATAATTTAGCTTGTAATTAATATTTATGCAGAAAGAGGGAATTTAGTTATGAGTATTCAAAAGATAAACGCGAATTTAGAAAGAAGGTTAAAATCATGGATAAATTAATTATATATGGTTTTAGTGCCTTATTAGTTTTTACAGTATTCGGACTAGAAAGCAAAGATAAATACGCGTGTAGAAAAGGGTGTATAGTTGTTGATGATAAACAATCTTTAGAACGACTAAAAGCCATAGAGGATAAAAATTTAGTTATTGACCATATTTTAGTATTTGAAAACGGGTATTTAGTTTATGGTCATAGCAAGTACTTTAAAAAGAGTGAATATTATTCTAAGTATTACAAGATAAATAAATTTAAAAGAAAAGGAATATCTTTAGACTTAGTTTCCTTGACAGTAGAGGACAATAAGGTATATTATAGTATAGAAATATAAATTAACTAAATTTCTAAGTTATACTATTTATCTTTTATACCAACTTTGAATATTTTAACTCTAGGGTAACGCCTAGAGTACATGAGAAGTTGACAGAGTGGAAATGTACTTTAGCAATAAAGGTCATAGGTTCAATTCCTGTACTTCTCGGTTGATTTTTCATTTACACATTTAAAAACTTTTATGTATATTAAATTTTTTATTATTAGTTTTATTTAAACTTTTGTTGACACTAAAATTCCAAAATTTTAATCGGTGAGTGGAGAAGAACTTAGTCTGTAAAAGGGCTAGGTTCTTTTCTTTGCTTTGTTGACAATACTTTGGATATTTATTATACTTAAAGTGTCATTGGAAATGACCTCTTAACTTGTTGATATTTAACAAGTGCTTTTATATTATTTATTAGTAACTAATAGCTGATACAGGATAAGCTATTATTTAAACCACCTTTTGGCAATACACCATATCATATATAAGTTTATACTTGTATTTTGGTATGGTGTTTTGTTTTATAAAAATATTATGGAGGTGATTGTAATGGGAGGAAGAGGGGGAAGTTCAACCACTCAATACAAACCAAGTACAACAACTATACTAAGAAAAAACCCTAATAAGGATACGCAAGAAATTTACACTAAGAATGGTAAGTATTCTAAAGAAAGAGAGAAGGTACATAATAGAATAATAAAATCTATTATGAGGCAAACAAGTTCTAACAAGAAAGCAACTCAAGAAGCTATTTTAGTTACAGGGAATAGCCCCGAGAGTATTAAGTATGCTACTAGAGAGGTTCAATCTAAATACAGAAAAATAGCGCAAATAAGCCCTAAAGATTTTATTAGTAAGTTACCCGAATACAAAAATTTAGTACGTAGAGGTTTTTCAAAAGAAGAAGCAAGAAAGAAAGTTCAAAGAGAAGCGGTAGACGTTTATAAGAAAACTCTTAATGCTTTAGGAAAGAATAAAAAATCTTACATTTTGAGTATGCCTTTAACTTCAAGCACCGCGACTAAAAGTTTAGTTAATGGTCTTAAAAAGCAAGGGTATAATGTACACATTGTTTATTCAAACCATAACGGAAGAGATAATAGCAAAACTTTAGTAGCTTATAATTCAGCAACGCCTAATACTAAACACACCTTTTTTGACTACTCAAAAGGTAAGTTAAGCACTAATCGTAAGCTATCATCAATGAAGTATAGAAGATTTAGGACTGTAAGTAAGAAGGTACGTAAAACTACTGCCTTAACAAAATTACCTAAACAATATAAAATTAAAAGAAAACAAGTTGACTATACTAAGCCAAAAGTTGCACCAATAAGGAAAAAGACAACTAATAAGTTAACCAAAGCACAATTTACTAAAATGATGTTAGAGTATCAAAACAGAAATAAAAAATAAAAGAGGGAGTGATTTAAATGATAGTACAAAAACTTTATGAATTGGGTTTAACAGAAAAATGTATAAGTGACTTAATGAACGAAATTTTTTGTTGTGAGGACTTTGCTGAAAGTTCTAATGTATATTATATATGTGATAACATTTTTAAGGCTAGATATGTAAATAGTCTTATACAGAAGGTAGAAATATTCCAGTACACTAAACCTAAATATAAAATTTATGTAGTAACTGCTAGAGACGTTATTAAAAATAATAAAGGCACTTTAGATTATATTAATGCTAATAACAACAAGGCTTTAGTTATAACTAAAGAAATATACGATACTAATAAAGTATTAAATAATAGGTTATTATCCATAATAAAAGATAGTTATAAATGTAATAAAGTAATAAATTATTTTACATCACATTAAAGAGGTTTAAAATGAAAAAATATGAATGTTTGAATATACCTAGTGTTATAAGGAAACTTATAGAATTGAATGTGGCAATTCACACTAAGGTAGAAAAAGAATATATAAAGTCTTTTTGTAGATATGTAAGAAGTATCAAGGGTAGTAAAAATGATACCCTTGATTACTATAATACTAATGATGAGGACATAGTAATTTATTTAGAGTATGATAAACAACAACGAGTTTTTTATGTAGGAATAGAAAAATAAAGGAGGCTAGTATCATGGAAGAAGAATTTTTTATTGATTTAACTAATACAGAAGAAAAAGAGGAAGAGGAAAATGAATGAAAATTTGAAGTGGGCTAAAACGCCCGGTAATTATGATAGTTTGAATTTAGCTTTAATATATCCTTCTAATAATAAATATGGTATACCAAATGTGCCTAGAATTGAATTAGAAGGTTTTAAACCACCCAAAGACCTAATAGCCTATGGTAATAAAAATAAAGGTTCAGATAACGCCTTACACTTCTTTGAGGACGATTATAAATTTGAGCCAGTATGGAATAGACCAATAAAAACGCTAGATAAGATAAAGAAGTATGAAATGGTGTTATCACCAGATTTTAGTCTATTTACTAATTATCCTAGAGTAATTCAAATATGGAATATTTACCGTAATAGGTGGTGTGATTGTTATTGGTCAGAAAAAGGCATTAAAGTTATACCAACAGTAACATGGGGAGACGAAGAAAGTTTTGATTTCTGTTTCTTAGGAATACCAAAACATTCAGTAGTAGCCATAAGTGGTATGGGTTCTAAGAAAAAATCGACTAAAGAAGCTTATAAACTAGGTTTTATTGAAATGCTAAAAGTTTTAGAACCAAAAGCACTTATTATATATGGAGGACTAAATTCAGAACTAGAAGAGTATATTAATATACCTACTTTTAGATATAAAACTTACTGGGAGAAAAGAGCCGAAGAAACAAAGAAGGCACTTCCTTTACACTAATATTTAGTAATATTATAATTGTAGTTGTATTTAGTAATGGGCGAGAGATTTAAAACAGAAAGGAATATTTATATGAATGAAATAAAACTAAAAAGACTACTAATTGAAGATTTAACAACTATTGGAGTACCAACAGATTTTAACCTAAATATAAAAGGTTATAGTAAGTGTTACAATGGTTTGTACAATCCACGTAAAAGAGAAGTAGTTATATATGCTAAAGAAGAAAATGGGGAATTTCGTGATTATAGTATTTTATTGATGACCGCTTTGCATGAAGCAACGCACCATTTCCAGTACAATTATCAAAAAGGTTTTAAAAGAGTTAAGGGAGTAATGCACTCTCCTACTTTTTACTCAATTTATAATACGTATACGCAAAAAGCAAGAAAAATAAATTTATTAAGTGAAGGAGATTTACAGAATGAATTATAATGAAAATAGCAAACTTTATAGACTAGGGCTAGATGTTAAATATATAGTAATAAAAGCCTATAAAACCCTTATAAGCATTATAGATTTTATTATATATGTAATTCCGTGGTTCTTATCTTTAATTTCTGTGGTATTTGCCCTTATTTTTGGAGTATTAAATTTAGGAATTTCACCAATTATATCATTATGTTATTTTTGTTCCACATTTGTACTTATTAAAATAAATAAAGAACTAGGAGAAGGAGTTGTATTAAAATATGGTGCTAAATATAGATAATTTTTTAAACATGAAACCCGAAGATATTTTAGAAGAATTAAAAAAGCATAAGCACGAAGAACTAAAACAATTTAGAAAGGTACTAAGATTTCAATATAATCAATTAGCCCAATTTGTACCTATGGGAAAGAAACAATTACTAGCATATCAAGACGACCCAGAGGAACTCAAACTAATCAATTCAGAATTATTGATAGTAGGAGCGACTTTACAAAAAATAGAGGATTGTTGTAATATGATTACTGCAATAGTTAATGATTAACAGAGCCTTTACAGTACTGTTAATCAAACTATATAATATACTTAACAAAGCAAAATAAAAGAAGGAGGTCATTAGAAATGACAATTAATGAAACAATATTAAAACAAGAATTAAGAAACTTAGGTGAAAGCCTAATAAGAATTTCAGAAGGTATTATCTTAAATGATAAGCAAGAAGAAGCAAAGCCTTTAGTTACTAAAAAAGAGGAAAAGAAAGTTGCTAAAGAAGAAAAAGCACCAATTAAAGAAGTAAAACAACCAACAGAGGTTGAAGAAACAGAAGGAAACATTGATTTAGAAAGTTTATCTTACAATGAATTAAGAAACTTAGCAAAAGAAAGAGGAATAAAAGCAACAGGTTCTAAAAAAGATATAATTGCTAGATTAAGTGGTGAAGAAGCACCTACACCTACTAAAGAAGCTAAAAAGGAAGAACCCGTAGAAGCAAAAGAGCCTACTGTTGAAACTGTACAAGATACAGAAACAGAAGAGGAATATGAGCCAGAAAGAACTAAAGCTGATGAAGTAGCAGAAATGCTAGAGGAATATTCAGATACAGAAATAGCAGATATTTTAGTATCAGTTGGTATATCTCCTAAAGGTAAAAGACAAGCATTATTAGATAAAGTTGTTGAAGCTATTGATAAAGGTTTATTATCTTTTGAAGATGATGACGAAGAAGAAGAGGAAGAAGAACCTCAAAATGAACCACAAGAAGAAACAAAAGAACAAGAGCCGGATCCAGAAGTAAATGAAAGAGAGTTCTTATTATCATGTGATACACAAGTAAGAAAGGAAGCACTTGAAGAAGTAAAAGAACAAGTAAAGGATATGATTAAAGACGGTTCTTATTCACCAGAAGAAATAGACGAAGCCCTAGAAAGTTTTTACTTACCTTCCGAAGGATATGATAAAAACCTATCATCAGAAGAAAAGGAAGAAATGCTTATTGAAATGTACCAAAGACTAACTGATGATGAAGGAGATATGCACGATATGGACGAAGCATACTATGTAAATGATGAGTTATGTTGTTGTGGTCATTTAGCAGTTAGTGAAGATGGTAAAGAATACTACTGTCAAGTTAGCGGAAAGAAAATTGAAGAAAACTAATTAAATTATTAAAATACAAGAGAGGGCATACTTGCCCTCCTTTTAATATAAGGAGAGAATAAATAGATGTCAGAATATAATTTAAAAGAAGCAATACAAGAAGTAAAATTAGTAAATATAACGCCAAAACCAATAGAAACCATATATAAGGCATATAAGATTTGCTATGCTAAAGGAAATTATGACGATATAAAAATACCCCAAAGAACAACAATAGAAAATGGCGAAGAAATAAATGTACCAGATTATATAAAAATGATTAACTTTATAATAAAACCTATGAGTGCTGACCCACCCCATACTTCCCCATTGGAACACGTTAGCTTTACGTTCTCATTTAGTGGAGTATCAAGAGCCTTAACACACCAATTAGTTAGACACAGAACAGGTAAATTTAATCAACAATCACAAAGGTATGTAGACTTTAGTAGTTTTCAGTTTGTTCTACCTCCTAGATTTAAAAACAGTCCTTTAGCCAAAGACTTATTTTTGAAAACTATGGAACAAGACGCTGAAAATTACGATAAGTTATTAGAAATAGGCATAGCTGATGAAATAATTAACAGTATGACCAAAGAACAAAAACAAGAGGTACAAAGTGAATTATCTAATTATTTAATGGATACTACTAAAGGTATTGTACAAGCATATAAGAAACTATATCCTAAAGAATATAATAAAATAAAGAAGTCAGTACAAGAGGACGCAAGATATGTATTAAGTAACGCCTGTACAAGTAACATTATAATGACTATGGACTTAAACAATTTTAGAAAATTTTATGCTTTAAGAAATTGTACTAACGCCCAATGGGAGATAAGAGAACTTGCTAAGAAATGCGGAGACCTTTTAATAAAACACGTACCTTTTGCATTATATCGTGTAATGCCCTGCGGAGAGACTTGTATGGGTTGCGAAAGAGGTTTATCCATAGCAAAGAAAAGAAAGGAGAATGAAGGTGGAAAATAAGAAGTTATTTCATGTATTAACTTTAGATACATTCAGAAGTCTAAAAGAAGGTCTTAATACAAATGTAAGTTTAGGAGAAACTAATTTAGTTGAACTAAGAGATAATAAAGTATCAGATAGAGTTAAAGGCGTTTTAAGTGTATTACCTATATTTAGGTCAGCTACTACTAATGAAATGTTTTTCTTTGGTGATAGTTATAAAGATAGTAAAAGAACGTTGATAGAGTATGAAATGGAAGTTCAGCATACTGCGTACGAAAATGCCATGTTACAAACTTCTAATATACTAAATAGTAATTTATTAGTATCACCTATAAATTTAAAGTTTTTAGCAAAAAGTCAATTAGTTGTTATAGGCTTATATAAAGTTAATAATGAAGTTATTATATTATTTGATATTATATTTGAGGACGAAGCCATAAGAGATAATGGACTTTGTTTAGATATTATACCAAATGTAACAGTAACAAATATTCAAAAATTACAAGAACAAAACCCAAATGACCCTATATTACAGGTTATACCTATAACTAAATAACGTGATTTAAAGTAGAAATATTAAATATAAGTATTTCTACTTTATTTTATGCACAAATTTAAACAAAAGGTCATTAGATAAAGTGATTAAAACCATACTGTGCTAAATGTATATTGACGGCGTATAAAGATTTGCGCTACACCTTAATCAAAAAACAAAAGGATAACAAACTTGATAAATATTTTTAAAATGGATAAACTTAAATTATCGGCTAGTAAATAATCTAGCCTTATTTTAAAATCAGTAAGAGGTGTTTGCAAATGGTTAAAATTATAAAAAAAGACAACAGGCGAATAGAAGAATTTATGCCAGAAAAAATATACAGAGCGGTTGATTTAGCAAGTAGTCGACTTAATAAGAAACTGCCTATTGATGTTTTAGAAACAATATCCAATGGAGTATATGAGAAAATACAAGATAAAGATTGCGTACCCGTAGGAGACTTGCATACTTTAGTTATTCAAGAAATACAAAAGGTAGACCCTAGCGTAGCAAATGAATACAAAGAGTACAGAGGTTATAAAGAAAGATTTAATAAAACCTTTAGTAATATAGTGTCTGATGTAGAAGCACTTTTAGAAAATGGCAATAAAGAAAACGCCAATAAAAACAGTAGTTTAAATTCAACTAAAAAAGAATTAGTGTCTGGGATAATATCAAAGCATATTTGCCTTGACTATGAATTTCCAAAGGAATATTCAATAGCCCATAAAGACGGGTATATCCATAATCATGACGCAACAGACGATTTATTCGGTAGTATTAATTGTTGCTTATTTGATATGAAGAATTTATTAAAAGGTGGTTTTAACCAAAACGGTGTACAAAATACTGAACCTAAACATTTAGAAACTGCCTTAAATATAATAAGTGATATTATATTAAGTGCTAGTTCACAACAATTCGGTGGTTTTACAGTACCCGAAATTGATAGTGTAATATCAAAATATGCTAAATTAGGTTATGAAGAATATTTAGAAGTATTTAATCATATGAGTTGTGCCTATAAATCACGTGAAGAATACGAAAAGTGGGTTAAAAGTTTTGTTATAAAAATATTGGAACACGCTTTTGTAAACATATTTGACCACCGACTAAACACTATAAACAATAGTAATGGTCAAACTTCATTTACTACTATTTCATTTGGACTAGATACTAGCGAGTGGGGAAGAGAAGTAAGTAAAGCTATTTTAAATGCTAGATTAAAAGGTCTAGGAGCAAATAAAATAACCGCAATATTCCCTAAATTAGTATTCTTGCATAGAAATGAAATAAATGGCGTTGAAGGTAGCCCTAATTATGATATTAAGGAACTAGCCATTTCATGTAGTATGTTAAATATGTACCCAGATTGGTTATCTTTAGACTATGGCTATTTAGGAGACATATATGATAAATATGGTTTAGCAATATCACCAATGGGTTGTAGAGCGTTCTTATCTCCTTGGTATAAAAGAGGTGGTATGTACCCTGCTGATGAAAATGACGAACCTGTATTTATAGGTAGAGCGAATTGTGGTGCTATATCATTAAATTTACCTAGATATGCAATAGAAAGTAACCACGATATTAATAAATTCTATGAGGAATTAGATTATTATTTTGATTTAGCAATAAAAAAACACTTATACAAATATAATAAACTAAAGAGTGTTAAGGCTTGTTCCAATCCTTTATTCTTTTGTGAAGGTGGTTGCCATATCAAATTAAAATATGATGAGCCAATAAAACGTGCAATAGATACATTTACTTGGTCTATTGGTTATATAGGACTAGACGAAGTAACAAGATACTTTAAAGGTGAAGGAATAGATACTAATAACTCTTTAGCAATAGAAATACTAACTCATATACAACAAAAAATAGAAAAGGCAAAGAAAGAAACAGGACTTTTAATAGCCTTATATTCTACACCAGCAGAAAGTTTGTGTTATAGATTTGCTATGTTAGATAGAAAGAAATACGGTGTCATAGAAGGTGTAACTGATAAAGACTATTATACTAATAGTTTTCACGTTGATGTTAGAGTACCAATAGACGCTATAACTAAACAGGAACAAGAAGCCCCTATGTTTCATATAGCAACAGGTGGAAGAATAGTATATAACGAATTTCCACATACTAAAAATAAAAAGGCAGTAAGACAACATATTAATCATGCTATGAAACTAGGTTTATACTATGGTCTAAATTTACAACTAGATACTTGTTTAGATTGTGGTACGCGTAGTGAATTTAAAAATGGCATATGTTCAAACTGTGGTAGTGATAATGTAATTTCTATCATAAGAACTTGTGGTTATTTAGGCTATAATATCATTCAAGGAGAAACAAGAATGAACAAAGGAAAAGATAAAGAGATAAAAAATAGGGTAGACCATTTTAATATTTAATTTTTTATCCTTTTAGGAGGTAGTAAAATGAATTATGCTGATATAAAAACGTCAGATTTAGTTAATGGTGAAGGAACAAGAATAAGTTTATGGGTAACTGGTTGCCCCTTCCGTTGTGAAGGTTGCCATAACTCTAAAATATGGGAGCCTACTACTGGAAAGCCCTTTACAGAGGAAACTTTAGATTACTTGATAAATTTATTTAAAAATGCGAAAATAGAAAAAGAATTATCCATACTAGGTGGTGAACCACTAGCAAATTACAATTATAAAGAAGTGCTAAAAGTATGTAAGAGATATAAAAAAGAATTTCCAAATAGAACAATATGGTTATGGACAGGCTTTAATTATGAAGATGTTAAAGACCTTGAAATAATGAAATATATTGATGTTTTAGTAGATGGACAATTCTATAAGTCTCTTAAAAGTGACGACCTAATGTGGAAAGGTTCTGCTAACCAACAAGTAATAAAATTAAAAGGAGGAATAAGACAATGAAATTTGAAGCAGTATCAGAACAAAACAGAAAACATGAAGGAGAGGTAGTACTACCTTTAAGAGCCACTAAAAGTTCATGTGGTTATGACTTTGTATGTACAGAAGATGTGGTAATAGAACCACAAAAACAAGTATTTTTCTTTACAGATGTAAAAGTAGAATTACCACAAGGTAAGTTTTTATATCTAGTAGTAAGAAGTTCTTTAGGAGTTAAAAAAGGATTAATGTTAGCAAATACTAACGGAATAATTGACGCAGATTACTACAACAATGCATATAATGAAGGAAATATAGGTTTATGCCTTAAAAATATGTTACCTTCTTTTGAGTTCACAGGAAACATACAAATAGGACTTCCTAATGACGCTAATTTTTTAGTACCACAAATAAGAGATTTAAAAGAACAAAATACTATTACCCTTCATAAAGGAGATAGAGTAGTACAGGGAATAATTTTAGATTACTATGTTACAGAATTTGATAATGCCACTCAAATAAGAGAAGGTGGGTTTGGTTCAACAGATAATAAATAAATTAAAAAGTGAGGTAATTTCAATGACAAAAGAATATTGTGGAGCAGTAACGTTAATAGCCAGAATAGATTTTGATTTAGAAGCTGAAAGCCTAGAAGAAGCCAAACAGAAAATAATGGATATAGATTATTTATCTATTTCATTTGATGATGAAAATGGTAAAGAGCGTAAAGATATTAATATACAAGGTGTAGAATGGCACTTAGTTGAAAATTCTAATAGAGGTAATGTTCAAGAATATGGCTTAGAAGATTTAAGCATTGATGAAATTTAAGGAGGAATTTGATTATGAAATATTTAAACAAATTTACAGAAGAAGAGGTATTAGTTGCTAAAAATGAAAAGAATAGTTTACAAGAAGATTGGGTACAAAATGCTTTTCAAGAAGGTATTTTAAGAGAAGGAGTAAATGAGGGAGAATTAACTTTAGCGACACCATATGATGTGTTAACAGTAGAACCTAATGACTATATAGCTTGTAACCAAAATCAAGAGTTTTATATGGTTAAATCTTCTGACTTTGATAATGTATTTGAAAAAATAGACGAGTAAGAGGTATAAAAATATGCACATAGTATTAATAAAAGGAAGAAAAAGAGTAGGTAAAAATACAGTAGCTGACTATATAGTAGAAAAGCTACCAAACAAAGCTATTTTAATACCAAATGCAAAAGCGGTTAAAGAAGAAGCATATGATATGTTTGATTGGAATGGAGAAAAAGACGAAAAAGGTAGACAATTATTAGTTGATATAACCAATACAGGATATAACTATGACAACTATTTCTGGGAAAAGAGAACCCTTGAAACAATTATAGAAGCTAAAAGGCAAAATGCAGAGTTAGAAGTAGTAGTTATACCCGATTGGAGATATTCACAAACTAAAGAGTTCTTTAGTAATGTACAAAGTGACTTTTTAGGTGAAATTGTTGTTCATACTGTTACAGTTAATAAACTAATGAAACCCGAAGAGTTATTTAATTGTAGTTCAGAGGTATTCAGAAGTGAAACCCAATTAGACGGAGAAGAAACTGATTTTGAAATAAACAATAATAGTACTATTTTAGACTTACAATTACAATTAGACGAAAAGTTAATAGGATATTTAAATAGTTTAATAAATGAATAAAGTATCAATTCGTGTAACAGAAAAAGACGGAGTTAAAAAAGTAATAGGAGTATATGATGATGAAGCTAAGGTGTTTGTTACTAAAAGAGATAAAAACAGACACCTACTTCACAAATATAATGCGTGGGCTTTTGATAAAGAACTAATAAATATGTTACCTAATGAGACGCTTTTAGTTGTTGAAGAAAAGCACGGGTATACCTATTCAATACTCAATAAAGACTTTAAAAATGGTGCTAAATGTTTAAATTTCAACCAGCATAGATTACAACTATATTTACCTATAACAAAGTTTAGGAAGGCTAGAAGTGTTTGACGCTTCTAGTTTTTTTATATAGAATTATAGTGTAAAAGTTATAGAAAGAGGAGGTCTAAAAATGCAAACAAAATACTTATTAAGATACAATTCAAAAGGAAAAGTTGATTGTGTAGTAGATAGAGAAACAGGAGAGATAATACTACCTAAATTTAATGATTTATATGGTAGAGAAGAATATGTTAAAAGTGGAGTGTTTCCTATTGAGCCAATGACGGCTAAAGAATATTTAAACGAAGAAATGCTAGATAATATGTTACATAGTAATGATTTTATAGCAGAAAAGAAGTTAGACGGTGTAAGAGGTCTATTTTATTGTAATAACCAATGGGGAAGATTATTTAGTAGAAGAGTATCAAAGAAAACGGAATATTATTCAGAAAATACCGATAGTATACCCCATTTAAGAGACTTTGAATTTCCTAATAAAGAAATAACAGTTTTAGACGGGGAATGTGCTATACCTAATCAAACATTTAAAGAGGTATCATCTGTACTTAATTGCGATTGGTTAGAAGCTATAACAAGACAACTAGATTTAGGCTTAGTACATTTAAATGTATTTGATATTATATATTATAAAGGCAAGTATTTAGGAAATTTACCACTATATATTAGAAAGGTGTTTTTGCATAAATACCTACAAGAAGTAAAATGCCCTTACCTTGACGAGATAGAGTGGTTCGATGATAAAATAGAAATAGACACTCAACCAATTATATATAAAATGCTTGATGATGAAAAATACAAGGTCGTGTACCCAACTTTATATAAAGAGTTACAACCTCTTTTAAAAGATAAAGACTTTGAAAAAGAAGATATGGCATTTTATTATAATGTAAGTAAACAAGCCTATTATGAGTATATAATAGCAACTGGTGGAGAAGGTATAATGTTAAAGCCTAAAAACGGCAGATATTATCAAAAAAGAGGAAGGGAATATACTAAGTATAAAAAGTTCTTAACTAAAGATGTAGTAGTTTTAGACTTTTTACCACCTACTAAAGATTATGCCGGAAAAGAAGCTACAAGTTCTAATGCTATATGGCACTATTGGTATAATATTAAAAATGATAGTCAAATTGTATTAAAAGATATGACTATGAAAGAAGCTAAAGCAAGAGGCTTAGCCCCTTGTACTAAGTATTATGCGTTGAATGAAATTGGAACTATACTTTTTGGTGTAAAGATAACAGACGAAGAAATAAAAAATTGGGAGAAAGTTAATAAGACTAAAGCGTTTATTCATAAAGCACATACAAGTGATGATAAGTATTTAGTTGTAGGTAAATGTGGTGGTTTTGATGACCATATAAGAGAAGAAATTACTAAGCATAAAAACAAATACTTATTTAATTGTATAGAAGTATTATGTAATGAAATATTCAAAAAGACAGGAAAGTTAAGACACCCTAGATTTTTAAGATTTAGATATGATAAAGACCCAGAAGATTGTACATGGGCTTCTCATATAGATAAATAAAATAAATAGAGGTGATGATGTTGAAAATATCTAAGCAGACTAAATTTTTAATAGTATTTATGACTATTACTTGTTTAGTAGCTTGTTTAGGAGTGTACGTAGTAGACAAAACAACTAAAAACAAAATATCCAAAATGCAACAATTAATTGACGGTCAGCAAAAACAAATAGGAGACCTAATGGTTACAGAAGAAGCACTTCAAGATAAGCTAGAAGTAAAAGAAAAGCAACTAGACCAACTAAAGAAAGAAAATAGCCAACTAGAAAAAATGATACAAAACATGAATAGAAAGGTTAGTTATAATAGCGCTGATATAACAGAAGGTAGTAACACAACCGCTTTCCAACTTAAAAAAGCATTAAAGGGTACTAAGTTAGAGGACTTAGCACCCTCTTTATATAAAGCCGAGAAATTATATAAAATTAATGCTTTTGTACTAGCGGGTATATTAGCACATGAAAGCGGTTGGGGAACTAAAATTAATTATAATAATAATTTAAGTGGTTTTGCAATATATAATCGTGGCGGTGGAAAAACTTTTGATAGTAAAGAAGATAATGTTATAGCAACCGCCAAACTTTTAGCCGAAAACTATGTTAAAAGTGGTCAAAAGAATTTTCATGGTAAATCTTTAGAAGCCGTTAATACTGACTATTGTTTAAAAGATAATGGAAATACTGATTGGCATTGGAGCGAAGATATAAATAATATAGCCAAACAATTAATTGACAAAGCTAATAAGTAATTGGATAAAACAACAGAATAATATATAATTAAGGGTAGAAGATAAAGACTTCTACCCTTTTTTATTTTTAAAGAAAGGAGATAGTTACATTGTTAAAAAATAAAAAGAGTTTTAATACGCTGATAGATTTTAGTAAAGCATTAAGGCGTTCTTATATAAAGAATAAAACCCGTCCAAAAAAACGCTTTTTTATGCCTAAAAAAGTATTAAAAGAAAAAATAAATAATATAAAAGAACGCTTGTTAAAAGTAAATGCTGGTAAAATATCAGATAAAGAATTAGTTAACATTGTCTTTGATTTCTGTGAGGTTTATTCTGGAGTTAAATTCCACCCTTATCAAGAACAATTTTCTAAGAGACTTATTAGGTCAGTTATAGATAATGACGGAGAAGAAATAACAGCTTTATTTAGTAGACAATCCGGTAAATCAGAAACAGTTGCTACAACTGTTGGAGGTATGATGATTATATTACCTAGATTGGCACAAATGCCTATGTTTGCAAATGATGTAAGAATTAACAGATTTGCAGACGGTTTATGGGTAGGTATATTCGCTCCTACATTAAGACAAGCACAAATTACTTATGGTAGAATGAAAACTAGATTAACTTGTAAACAAGCACAAGTTATACTAAATGACCCAGAATTTAATTATGGTTTTAGTACCTCTAATGGTCAAACCGTAGCCTTAACTAATGGTTCATTTGCAACTTGTATTTCAGCTTCCGAAGGTTCACAAATAGAAGGAGAAAGTTTTAAATTTATTATTTGTGAAGAATGTCAAGATATATCAGATTATAAGATTAAAAAATCAATACACCCTATGGGCGCCGCTTACAACTCTACTATTGCTAAAATAGGTACTGCAACTACTTTTAAAGGAGATTTCTATGACGCTATTCAAAGAAATAAACAAAGATACGAAGATGGAGAAATAAAGTTAAAGAACCATTTTGAGTATAACTATAAAGTAGTAATGAAATACAATGATAAGTATGCTAAATACGTTGAAAAAGAAAAATACAGACTAGGGGAAAATTCAGACGAGTTCCAAATGGCATACAATCTAAAGTGGATACTTGAAAGAGGTATGTTTATTGATATTGATAAGTTTGAAAAGAATAATTCAGACCCCGTAGCACAACGTATAATGTCCGACTTTGTACACGAACACGTAGGAGGAATAGACTTAGCAAGTGTGGACGATAGCACAGTTGTTACAATAGTACAAGTAGATTGGGATAACCCCGTTATACAAGAAGAAAAATATGACGAAGAAACGGGAGAATTAACTCAATATAACGCTTATAATACAATTATAAAAGATTGGTTAGAAATACAAGGTACAGACTATGAAGAACAATATCATTTAATCATTGATTATTTAAGCCACTTTAGAATGGGAAAATTAGTAGTAGACGCAACTAAAGAAAGTTCAATAGCACATAGATTAAGGGCAAATTTACCTTATGAAGTAATACCTTTTGTTTTTGGTTCTAAAACTAAGTCTGAACTATATAAAAATTTAGATACCGAAATAAAATCGGGTAGAGCAAAATATCCAGCTAGTAAAGAAGTACAGGAAACTAAAGAGTACTCAAAATTCTTAAAACAATTAGCGGACTTACAAAAAGATTATAGAGGTTCATATTTAGTAGTATCACACCCACCAATAAAAGGCGCACATGATGACTACCCAGATAGTTGGGCTTTAGCCGTATATGGAGCAACAGAAAAAGGACAAAGTTTTGTTGTTGAATGTAAAGACGAAAACCCATTTTTTAAGCAAAGTGTGATATACAAAAGTTACTATAAAAAGAGAAATAATTTTACTGCAAGAAGGAGGTAATTAATTATGGTAGATATGCCAGAATTTAAAAATAAGGTTAGTTACAATAGTGATAATGTTAATAATATATGTAATATGTCAATGTTAGAATTTAAGGGAGAATTAACGCCTGTACAAATAGACAAACTAAATAAAATAAAAATAGCGTGGAATTTCTATGAAGGTTACCATTGGGAAGGAATACCTCAAACAGATAAACCGCAAATGACAGAAAACTATTGTAGACCTTTTGTAAATAAGTTTGTTTCATTCGAGTTAGGAAATAATTTTACTATAAATGTAGATAAAGATACTTTAGCAAAATTCGGTAAAGACCAACAAACTAATTTAGATTTTCTAAATGAAGTATGGAAGAATAGTAGAAAAGACGCTTTGTGTATCGAGTTAGGTCAATCTAAATCAATAACTGGTGATGGTTGGTTACAAATAAAATATTTTTCAAAGGACGAATTAGACGACCCTTTTGAAGAATATCCATACGGAAAATTATGTGTAATGGTAATACCAACAAGTATTATTTTTCCTACTTATGATACTTATGATAAATCAAAATTGGTTAAAGTAAGTATTATGTACCCAATAGAAAAAGTGGAAAACAGTTTATTATTTAAAAAGCCTAGTGTTAGAAAAATAATATATAAACAAATATGGACTAAAGACGAAATAATAGTCATGGAAGATGATAAGATAATACAACAACAAAAGAACCCTTATGGAATACTTCCTTTTGTTCAAATAAAGAATTATCCAATAGCTGGTAGAAGTGACGGAGCGGGAGATTTAGACGATTTAATACCACTAAATACCGAACTAAACTTTAAAAAGTCTGATGTATCAGAAATAATAGATTATCACTCTGCCCCTATAACAGTAGTATTTGGTGCTAAGATTAATGACCTAGAAAGAGGAGCAAACAAAGTTTGGGGAGGACTACCAAAAGACGCTAAAGTAGAAAACTTAGAATTAAATTCTGATTTAGGAGCAAGTACAAGCTATATAGAAGATATTAAACAAGCTATGCACGATATAGGTGGAGTACCAAAAGGCGCTTTAGGTGGTGAACAAGCTATAAGTAATACAAGTGGTGTTGCCTTACAATTTATGAATATGCCACTTATAGATAGAAATAAAATAAAGAAATCAGAAACTACTTTTGGTTTACAACTAACTAATAAAATAATACTTCTTATGGGTATACATCATAAACTAATAAAAATTCCTAATGGTATAACACCAAAAGAATTTTATGATACAGAGGTAGTTATTAAGGATAACTTACCAAAAGATACAGTATTACAATTACAAGAAATAGAAACTAAAATGAGATTAGGTATTCAATCTAAAAAAGGTGCTATGAGAGAGTTAGGCGTAGAAAATATAAATGACGTTTTAGAAGAAATACAAGAGGAAAAAATTGATGACGCTGAATTAAATTATAAGTTAACAGTAATAGCAAACCCTGTTACTCAAAATTTAGAAGGTGGAGGAAACCAAAATAACTCACAAGATACTACCACTAAACCAAAAACTAGCGGAGACAATGAAGCTAAGTTCAAAAATAGTGACGGTATGAATAAAAAACTAAATAGTGGTATGAATAATGGCAATAATAATAAAGAAATAGTACGAAAAGAGGTCAAAGGAGTAAATAAAAAATAACTTTTATATACTAAAAGCACAAAATACAACCATAACACGTTGTTATAAAAAATTGTATATGGTAATATAGTTATGTAAATAGAATATAATTTTTAGGAGGTACAATATGATAAAGAACAAATACGATTTAATCACAAAAATAACTAATTTACTATTTAAACCTTTTAGCATTTATGCAGAGGAAGGACAAGGACAAGCAGAACCTACTAATGCAAATGGTGAACCAACAAGTGAGCCAACAAAAGCTAACGAGGGAAACAAGGCAAACACTAAAAATAATACAAACAATAACCAACCAGACCCGCTAAACTATGAGGACTTAATATCACGCGCAAGACAAGAGGAAAAAGATAAATTATATCCTCAATTAAACCAATATAAAGAAAAGGTATCTTCATTAACTAAGAAGAACAATGAATTAATTATAAAGGTCGCTAATTTAGAGGAAGATAATAAATCTTTAAGAAACTCTGGTAATAAAGCAGAAAGTGATATAGTGAAAGACCTTAAAGCTAAATTAAAGGAAGCTGAAACAAAACTTGCTAATTTAGAAAGTTCAGTAGTTGATGAGCCAGAATTAAGAAGTACTATTGAAAAGGAAATAAAAGATAAGTACGAAGTTAAATTATACGCTCAACAAAAAATAGCTGAATTTAAGGACGAAATAATTCCCGAATTAATAAGTGGAGAAACTAAAGAGGAGATAGATAAATCTCTTGAAAAGTCTAAAGAACAATTTTCTAAATTAAAGGAAAGAATTTTAGGTAAGAATATGAGACATATTCCAGCTTCTAATATTAATGTGCCTAGTGGTGTAACTGGTATAAAATTAGAGGACTTAGTAGACTTAGACCCAAGAAGTCCAGAATATAAAGAAGCAAGAGCCAGATTAGGTTTAAGATAGTATCTGGCGAATAAGGAGGATTTTATACTATGAACAAAAAATTTTTACAAGGCTTAATTTCATTTTTTAAAGCTTATGCAGAAAGCCAAATGTCAACTGCAACAAATACAAGTCAAAGTGGTCAAGTACAATTAACTGACGCAATTAGGGCTGTATATTCTAAAGAGATAGAATTTAAGGCTCTACCACTAATGAGGTTCTTACAATTCGCTACTGAAAAAACTGAATTAGGAACAACACCGGGACTAACAATTAAAATGATGACATACAACAACTTAAAGCTAGGTGGAAAGCTAAAAGAAGGAGTAAGAATGACTACTCAAGCTTTAAGTTCAAGCATGAAAGAAATTACTGTAACTGAACATGGTAACGCTATTGCGGTAACAGAATTATTACTTCAAAGTTCATTTGATAATGTAATGGCTTCTGCAACTCAATTACTTTCAAGGGACTATGCTTTAGTTGTTGATTGTGAATTAAGAGATACTGCATTAGGTGGAACTAACGTAGTATATGCTAGAAATAAATCAGAGGAAGTTGTAGCTGATAGAAAATCTATAACTGCTGATTGTACTTTTAAAGTATCAACTATAAAGGACGCGGTTGAAATTTTAGCAACTAACAATGCTCCTAAATATGGTGGAACAAACTACATTTGTTTCTTACACCCACACCAATCAAGAGGACTAAGAGACGACAAGAACTGGGTAAATGCTTCTAACTATGGAGACCCAACTTTAGTATTCAAAGGAGAAATTGGTAA
>ERZ1463035.41-NODE-41-length-26614-cov-13.279717_pt1 | contig 26614 bp, 21 predicted proteins | sample MGYA00564486_ERZ1463035 | MGnify/ENA primary metagenome ERZ1463035 (study PRJEB39244, sample SAMEA3635149) | Helicobacter pylori | study: EMG produced TPA metagenomics assembly of PRJEB11511 data set (Assembly of a 5300-year-old Helicobacter pylori... | reverse complement strand
TCGCTCCATGAAGTCTATCCACATAATTTTCTTCTGGCCCCTTACCATACCACCTGAAATTATCATAATCAGAGGATAATTTAAATGCCATTCCAAATATAGGAAGCTCAGGCATTCCATCAACACCTTTATAATCGCAACTCACTTTAATTTCACCATTAGAATATACAGTATAGGCTATCTTAACTTCAACTTGTATTGTTGCTAGAAGTGCGTATGTATATTCTACGGTAATGCTATAATCATCTTCTATTACATTTACATCTATGCAACTTTGGAACATGCTTGCTTGAAGCCATTGTCCACACCTGAATCCATGATTAGTTCCCTTATCATTATCAGTCATAGCTCTCCAATAAATAGGCATTGGAGCCCTAGTTATCATTTCTATGCCATTATATCTAAGAGATACCATTCCACCTTCTTGTTTTGAAAATAAGACACTAAAATCATCATTTTTAACTCCAATATTTACGTCTCCATGGACAACTTGAATTTTACTTAACTTTTTAGCATCAATAGTTCCCTCTACATTAAATACATACTGATCAAAAGCTACCACATGTAAAGCCTCTGCCCACATATTAGCATCTTTAAGTTTAAATGAAACATTCAAAGCATATTCCCCAATATTTTTCACCTGCGGAAGTTTAAAACTTATATATTTTTCTTCACAAGGTTTAACAATAACAGATATAAAATCCTTGTAAATTTCTTTTCCATTAAAATCTAGACAGTACTCTAAAATGTAATCAGAAGTATCTATAAACAGATTTTCATTTTTAACCAGAACTCCATCTCTACCAGTAACTAATTTTATATTTTGATAAAGTTTTTTTACTTCTCTAACCTTTGGAGAAGGTTTTCTATCTGCATAAACTATACCATCTCCACAGAAGTTATAGTCCGTTGGTCTATCATCAAAATCTCCTCCATAGGCCATAACTTCCTCATTAAACTTATCCTTTTTAATTAAGAACTGATCTATATAATCCCAAATAAAGCCACCTTGGTAAAGCTGATATTTGCTTTCTAACTCCACATATTTATGCAATGCTCCACAAGAATTCCCCATGGCATGCATGTATTCACAGCTTATATATGGTTTCTTTGGATGATTATTTAAATACTCTTCAATTTCAAAAACCTTAGCATACATTCTGCTTTCTATATCGCTAGTTTCATTAAAGCTCCTGTCCTGGAATACACCTTCATAATGAACTATTCTTGATGGGTCTTTTTCTCTAAAATACTCTGACATCTTGTATATATTTTCTCCACCAAAGGACTCATTTCCACAAGACCATATTAAAATAGACGGATGGTTCTTATCCCTTTCAAGCATAGACTTTGCCCTATCAAGTATTATGTCTAACCACTGTTTTTTACTGCCAGGAATAACCCAATCAGGTTTAATTTTACCCATTTTTTGCCAAGATCCATGAGTTTCGAGATTTGTTTCATCTATTAAATATATGCCATATTCATCACAAAGTTCATACCAATGTGTTTGATTAGGATAATGAGAGGTTCTCACAGCATTTATATTGTTTTGCTTTAAAAATTTTATATCCCATAACATATCTTCTTTAGTAATAGCTCTACCTTTCCTAGCGTTAAATTCATGACGATTTATACCTTTAAACACTATACGTTTGCCATTTATGGTCATAATCTTATTTATCATTTCAAAACTTCTAAATCCAACCTTTTGGCTGACAACTTCCACTACTTTTCCATCAATTCCTCGAATTAAAGCAAATAAGGTATAAAGATACGGATTTTCAGCACTCCAAAGCTCTACATTATTAACTTTTAAATCTAATGACATGTTTTCCGCTAAAGATATTCCTATTTCTTTTGCTACCACTATTCCGTCTTTATCCATAAGTTCTAAATCTATTGAAGCATTAATTTCTCCCTTTATTTCTAAATCAAGTTTTAAAACTGCATTTTTATAAGACTTATCTAGGTTTGTTTTCACAAATAAGTTTTGAATATGAGTTTCTGGAACCGAATATAAATATACATCCCTAAATATACCTGAAAAGCGCCAAAAATCCTGATCTTCTAGCCAACTTCCAGTTGATCTCTTGTACACCTCCACAGCCAATTTATTTTCTCCATCTTTAATAAACTTAGTTAAATCAAACTCTGCTGGAGTAAAGCTGTCCTCACTATACCCTATAAATTCACCATTTAACCAAAGATAAAAAGCGTTTTCCACTCCTTGAAAAGATATATATACAGGTCCACCTTTAATATTTTCATCAATATCGAAATACTTTACATAACTTCCCACAGGATTATATTCTGAAGATACCTCTGGTGGTAATAACTCGCTATGCCCATCCCAAGGGTACATAGTGTTTATATATTGAGGTTTATCATAACCTTGAAGTTGTATATGTGCAGGAACTTCTATATCCTTAAAACAATGGCAATCAAATTCGGGCTCATAAAAATTTTTAATTCTAGAGCTTGGATTTACTGCAAAACTAAATTTCCAATTTCCATTCAAACTTTGACGAAGGTCCATTTCTCCAATTGATTCTTCTTCTTTTGTCAAATAATATTTATGGTCTGAGTGAGCATCAATTCTGTTAACAGCAAAAATTGATGGATCAGAAAGCCAATCTAAACTTGGTATTTTAAAATTCATAATTTCATCTCCTATTTTCTATTGATAGATATATATTACCATATTATCCTTTAACAGAGCCTAGCATTCCTGCAACGAAATGTTTCTGCATTAAAAAGAAAACTATTGCCGTTGGAAGTGTAGCTATTACTATTCCAGCCATAATCATTCCATAATCTGGCGAATAGGATGAACCCATAGTAGAAATAATAAGTGGAACTGTTCTATTTTCTGGACTTTGCAGTGCAATAAGTGGCCACATATAATTATTCCAACTACTCATAAATGTAATAATGGCTGCTGCTGCATAAGTAGATTTCATTGTAGGTACATAAATTCTTGTGAATATTTGAATTTCGTTTAACCCATCAATACGACCTGCTTCTAAAATATCCTTTGGAAAAGATTTCGTATTTTGTCTAAAAAAGAATATTAAAAATGCAGTAGATATACTAGGAATTATTACTGCCGCTGCAGTGTTTAATCCAAAGACTTTAAATGTGCTAAACATCTTAAATAATGGTATCATAAGTGCCGCAAATGGAACCATCATAGATAGTAATAATATATTAAAAACTCTATCCCGAACTTTATTCCTATATATTTCAAAACCATAACCTGCAAAAGAGGCTATAATTAGTGCTAAAATTGTTGTTATAATAGAAATCTTAGCTGAATTCCATAAAGATGTAGCAAAGTTCAAATCAGAATTAAAAAGGTTTTGCATATTTTGTAGTAATTGCGTACCTGGTATTAATGATCCTTTAGTCACATCTACTGATTTATTCGTCATACCTATAAGCATCCATACAAATGGGAAAATAGAAATTATGGATATTATACTTAAAAATATATATTTAAATGAGCTTTTTACATTTTTCATTTTTCATCACCTGCCACTTTAAATTGTATTAAGGATAATACAGCTATCATAATTACAATGGTAAAAGATACTGCTGCTGCATAACCAAAATTCGGACTATATTTAAAACTTAAATTGTATATGTACTGTGATATTGTAGTTGATGCATTTCCTGGCCCACCTTTAGTTATATTCATTACTTCATCAAATAATTGCAAAGTACCTGTAGTTGACATTACTGTAGTAAATAGAATAATTGGTTTTAATAAGGGTACAGTAATATGGAAAAATTGTTTTACTCCAGTCGCTCCATCTATCCTCGCTGCTTCATAAATGCTTGGATCAATGTTCTGTAAACCAGCTAAATAAAATATCATATTATAACCAGTCCAACGCCAAGTTATAGCTATAATTATAGTTATTTTAGCCCAAAATGGACTTGTAATCCATTCTATAGGAGTAGTTATTAAATGTATGTTCATTAGCAAATTATTCATTAACCCATCATTTGAAAATAAACTTTTAAATATTACAGAATATGCTACCAATGATGTTACACAAGGCAGAAATATTGCAGTTCTAAAAAAGCCTTTTAATTTTAAATTTTTATCATTTAACATTACAGATATAAACAATGCTAGTAAAATCATTATTGGAACCTGAACTACTAAATAAATAAGAGTGTTTGTAACTGCTTTTTTAAATATATCATCAGTAAATAATCTAGTATAATTAGCAGTTCCTACGAATTTTAGATTATTTCCCATACCTGATTCAAATGAGGTAATCAACGCTTTTATCATAGGATAAAATACAAAAGAAATTATTATAAGTATACTCGGAATAGTAAATAACCAACCTGTCCTATCATAATTTTTGTTTAATTTACTTTTTTTCACAACGGCTGCGCCTCCCTTTTATAAGTTAATCCTTTGTTAATCATTAATTAACAAAGGATTATAATTAATCTATTTAACTACAGCAGATTCTGCTTGCTTTTGAGCATCTTTAAGTGCTGTATCAATATTAGCACCACTCTTGACTATAGATTGTACTGTTCCAGTTAACATATCTTCTATACTATATGTGTATAAACCATAGTTTACTGGTGGTACTTTTGATGTCCATTTAGATAAATCCTGAGGTACCTTTTGTCCGCCATAAAATTCAACTGGTTTTTGATAATTAGATGTAGTTGAAGATGCTTTTAATGTACTTATAAGATTAATTTTCTGTGCTAAGGTATTCATAAGTTCTTTATTACTACCAAAAGTTTTAGCAAGGAAATCTGAAGCTAATTCTGAATCTCCAACCTTATCTAAAACATACCAACTTGATCCTCCAATACTTGAAGAATTTACTGAGGTTTTTACTGCGCCAAGTCTTGGTATTGATGCCACTGCCCATTTTTTATTTTGATCCGTTGCTTTAGTTATTGAACTTGAAATCCAGCATCCTGTTGGCACTGACGCAACATCACCCTTTTGGAAGGCGCTTACATATTGATCCCAATCAGAAATTTGTTTTACTATTCCTGATTCCATAAGCTGTTTATATATTTTAATACTTTCCTTTAAAGCTTGATTATTTTCTAAATTTACAGTCTTTCCATCCTCTTTTACATACCATTGACCAGCAGATTGCATCATAACTCTTATTATTCCTAAATCGTTAGGATCTAAGGTGAGCATTGCTTTACCAGTTTTTGCTTTTACTGCATTGCCAATTTGTATGAATTTTTCCCAAGTTATATTTTCCATGTCTGATTTTTTATATCCGGCCTTTTCTATTAAATCCGTTCTATAAAATAGAGCTGCAACACCACTATCAAAAGGAACTCCGTAAAGCTTTCCATCTAAACTATCTGGTTTAAGCTTATAGTCCATAAAATCAGTAGTCTTAACCTTGCTAGACATATCTTTAAAAGCATCCGGATAAGAAGTCAAAAAGTTTTGTGATCTATAATCTTCAATAAGAACTATATTAGGTAACCCTGCCGTTGTATTAGAACTTAGATTTGTATTTAACTTTTGTACTATATCAGCTTGAGCCATTTCTACTATCTGTACATCTACCCCTTTATGATCCTTTAAATAAATTGCTTTTGCTTCTTTAGCAGCAACCACGTTAAAAGTTCCATCCCATGCCCATATTACAAGTTTTTTGTTTGTGGAAGTCGTTGTAGCACTTTTTTTGCTGGTTGTTCCACACCCTGCCATACTAAGTGTCATAATAGTAGTTAGAGCAATAGCAATTAATTTTTTTGTTTTCATAGTTAAAATCCCCCCTGAGTTGTTTTTTTCATTTAAACGATTTCAATAATTTCTATACTTAGTTTATATCAAATTTCAAAAATCAAATAGTAATATATTTATATAAACTTGTGGTATTTTAACAAATATATTTAAATACAAATAATGTATTTGTACTTTTTTAAGATTATATAATTTTTTATATGTATTTATAGATTTATTTAGCTAGCTTATAGTGATAATTAATATAATCCTTTATCAATTATTGATTAACAAAGGATTATATTATAAGTTAAGCTATTTAACTACAGCAGATTCTGCTTGCTTTTGAGCATCTTTAAGTGCTGTATCAATATTAGCACCACTCTTGACTATAGATTGTACTGTTCCAGTTAACATATCTTCTATACTATATGTGTATAAACCATAGTTTACTGGTGGTACTTTTGATGTCCATTTAGATAAATCCTGAGGTACCTTTTGTCCGCCATAAAATTCAACTGGTTTTTGATAATTAGATGTAGTTGAAGATGCTTTTAATGTACTTATAAGATTAATTTTCTGTGCTAAGGTATTCATAAGTTCTTTATTACTACCAAAAGTTTTAGCAAGGAAATCTGCAGCTAATTCTGAGTCTCCAACCTTATCTAAAACATACCAACTTGATCCTCCAATGTTAGAAGCATTTACTGATGTTTTCACTGCCTCGAGTCTTGGTATTGGTGCCACTGCCCATTTTCCATTTTGATCTGTTGCTTTTGTTATTGAACTTGAAACCCAACATCCAGAAGGTACTGATGCAACATCACCCTTTTGGAAGGCGCTTACAAATTGATCCCAATCAGAAACTTGTTTTGCTATTCCTGCGTCCATAATTGTTTTATATGTTTTTATAGCCTCTTTTAATGCTACATTATTTTCTAAATTTATAGTCTTCCCATCATCTTTTACATACCACTGACCACAAGATTGAATCATTGATCTTAACAATGCTAAATCATTAGGATCTAATGTGAGCATTGCTTTTCCTGTTTTTACTTTTACTGCTTTACCAATTTCTATAAATTTATCCCAAGTCATATTTTCCATGTCTGATTTTTTATATCCAGCCTTTTCTATTAAATCTGTTCTGTAAAATAGTGCAGTCACGCCACTATCAAAAGGAATTCCGTAAAGCTTTCCATTTAAACTATCTGATTTAAGCTTATAGTTCATAAAATCAGTAGGCTTAACCTTGCTAGACATATCTTTAAAAGCATCAGGATAAGAGGTTAAAAAGTTTTGTGATCTATAATCTTCAATAAGAACTATATTAGGTAACCCTGCCGTTGTATTAGAACTTAGATTTGTATTTAACTTTTGTACTATATCAGCTTGAGCCATCTCTACTATCTGTATATCTACGCCTTTGTGATCTTTTAAATAAATTGCTTTTGCTTCTTTAGCAGCAACCACATTAAAAGTTCCATCCCATGCCCATATTACAAGTTTTTTGTTTGTAGTAGCTGTTGTAGCGCTCTTTTTACTTGCTGTCCCACACCCTGCCATACTAAGTGTCATAATAGCAGTTAGAGCAATAGCTATTAATTTCTTTGTTTTCATAGTTAAAATCCCCCTTTAAATTTTATTTAAACGTTTACAAATATTCATAACATTATCTTACATCAGATTTTAAAATTCAAATAGTACTATATTTACATAAACTTGTGTTATTTTAATAAATAATAATTTATTGTTAACAATAAATTTGTACTTTTTTAACATTCTATGATTTTCTTTGTATACATTTGCATTCTTGCTTATAGTTATAATTGAAATAACTCTTGCATTACTATATACTGTAAATAAGAATAAAACAAAAATTATTAAGAAATAATTTTAAAGGATCTGATTGCCTTGAGCGACTTATGCAAAATTTTAATAGTAGACGATGAGTATTTGTTAAGACAAGGTATAAAATATCTTGTAGATTGGAATAAAGAAGGCTTCGAAATTATAGGCGAGGCTTCTAATGGAAAGGAAGCTTTAGATTTTATAGAAAAACTTAAACCCCACATAATAATTTCAGATATAGTTATGCCTATTATGGATGGCGTAGATCTAGCAAAGATAGTAAAAACAAAATATTCTGAAATACAAATAGTTATTTTAAGTGGTTATAGTGATTTTAACTATGTAAAAGATACCTTTAAATTAGGTATAAATGATTATATTTTGAAACCAAAATTGGATCCCCAGGAGTTGGTTTTGCTTTTAAAAAACACTGCTAGTAATATTCCTGGTTTTATTATGCCTACTTCTGAAAATAATAATACTTTAAATATTAACAACTTATTAACCAAATTAATTTCTGGCTTTTATTCGAATTCAGATAAAAAAATGCTAGATGATACTTTTTCTCTTGACTCTTTTTTGCTTATTGGGGATAATATCAAAAAAATAAATAACATAAATTCTATGAGTCTTTTATCTTTAAAATCTATTTTATCTAAAGCTGCAAAAAAATATTTAAAAGACTTAATATACTTTGAAGTAGAAGCTGAAAATAATTTTTTCTTACTTGTAATAAATTTAAAATATGAAAATTATTCTGAGGTTTTAGCTCAAATAACTCTTATGCTTTTTGAAGTTTCAAAAGACATTCCAGAAATATTTTTTGTGTTAAGTAAGCTTTTTAATTCCTTGTATGAGTTAGAAGATATTTATATAAATAATTTTAAGCCACTACTTGGGTATAAATTTTATTTTAAGGGAAAAAGTCTTATTACTTATTCGTTATTACCTAAGAATAACCTAAAAGAAAAATTTGATTTTAAATATTATTCAAGCCAAATATATTTACTTAATTTAGATAACGCATTAAATTATTTAAAACAATATCTCGAGTTATCTATAAATAATATCAGCATTAATGAATTCGAATTAAAAACACTTTTTGAGAATGCCCTTTATAATATTATAAATATTTTGGATGAGCTTAATTTTAATATGGATGAAATGGATAACTCAAAACTAGAATATTTCCAAAGGATAGATGAAACTAAATCTCCTGATGAATTATTAGATTTGCTAGATATTATAACCAATGATACAAAATTAATATTAAATAATGATGAAAGTAAATTAAATGATCATATGATAAATAAAATTATTGACTACATCTCAAATCATTATTATGAACAATTGTCTCTTAAACAAGTGGCTGATAAATTTCATTTTAACTATTACTATTTATCTTCATATTTTAGTTCTCATAATGCGGAGGGCTTTAGCGAATATCTTAATAAAATACGCCTTGAAAAAGCTGTTGAGCTTTTAGGCAACAAACAAATTCCAGTTTCAGAAGTAAGTTTTATGGTTGGATATTCAGATCATAGTTATTTTTGCAAAGTGTTTAAAAAATTCAAAAAACTTACTCCTAGTAAATTCAGAAGAAACATTCTAGATGGCAAAAGAGGTTGATCAATGGATAAAATTATAAATAAATTAAGAAACAATAGCTTATTTTTCAAATTAACACTAATCATACTAATCAGTAGTATATGTATTTCAGCTATAACTGCATTTACAATCATGAATATTTCAAAGAAAGTATTTATTAATAATTTTAGTATTACAAACACTAAAAGCTTAAATGAAATTAAAGATAATTCTGCTGATTTAAATGATAAACTTATAAGTCTTATGAACACTATAAACGATAGTTGGGCCTTTCGGCGTTACCTTAGTGAATATGATACTAGTATAATAGATTTATCCAATATTATATATAACATCAAGCAGCATTTAAAAAACGATACTGCTAATTTAAACTCTAAGGACATTGATTTTTTATTAATCGGAGTTAATAATTCTACATATATAGGAAGCTCTGCACTATTAACAACTCCAATAAATGAAATTAAAAAAGATAAAATAACAAAAAACTCTCTTTTAAGCCCAGATAAATTGCTTTACCAATATAATAACACTGGATTTAATAGTTTAACTGAGCATAGAAATGTTATTGTAGCTACAAAGGTATTGCACGATCAAAGGACAAAGCAGCAATTTGGCATGTTATATATAAGTATAAATGAAAATATCTTTAAAAAACTCTATTCTAACTTTACGACTAAGAGCAATGATGTTGTTATAATATCGCCAGACAGTACTATCGTATCCTCTAATAAGGAGAATATTATCGGAACTAAAGATAAAACCTTGCTTAATATAGCAAAAAATATAGATAATAAGAATCTCAAATTTAAAAATGTAAAATTAAATAATAGGAATTATACAATTTTAGCAGAATACATGCCAATTTATAATTTCTATTTAGTAAATCTTATAGATACAAACCTTGCTTTAGAAGATATGTATAATATAAAAGAAATAGTTTTTAATTGCGCCTTAATAATAGCTATTTCAGTTTCAATACTATTTGTAATTACAAGAAAAACTATAAATCCTTTAAGAGTTTTAGTAAAAGAAATGTCTAAAATAACTGAAGGTGATTTTAATAATCATATAAATCTAGCAGGAAGTTCTGAAATAAAAAAATTAAGTAGTTCCTTTAACTATATGTTAGATGATCTAAATAATTATGTAGAAAAGTTACTTATTGCTCAAAAAGAGCAACGAAAATCAGAATTGTCCGCTCTACAAATGCAAATTAATCCCCATTTTATCTATAACACATTAGCCTCTATTAAATTATTGGTTCTAAAAGAGGATAAAGAAAAAGCAAGTGAAACTATAAATTCTTTCATTTCACTATTACAAAATACTATTAGCGAAACCAGTGAAACCATTACAGTAGAACAAGAAATAGAAAATCTAAAAAATTATGTCTTTATAAATGAAACTAGATGTGGTGATAATATAAAAGTTAATTTCCATGTGTTTGAGCAGTGTCTTAATTATAGACTTCCCAAACTAGTACTTCAGCCCTTTATTGAGAATTCTCTTTTTCATGCATTTTCTGGAAATGAAGAAGGACGTATACATGTATTTATATCTGTTAAAAACAACAACCTACTATGTGAAATAATAGATAACGGAATAGGTATAGAAGAAGCTCAACTACAAAGTCTATATTCCTCACCTACCTCTAAGCATATACATTTTACAGGAATAGGAATTAAAAATGTAGATAATAGAATTAAGCTCCTTTATGGAAATGACTATGGTGTAACTATAACTAGCAAAATTAATGTAGGAACTACAATTAATGTTCTTTTGCCTTTAATATAAAGGCTCCAAAGAAGATAATTTACTTAAAACCCTAATATTTTAATTAAAGCCTGCAATAATAACACCATGGTTAATGCTATTAAAATAACTATAGTAATCCAACCAACCCAATTTTTAAATTTATTGTTTATATAATTACCCATAAGATCCTTTTTATTTACCATTATCATCATACAAATTAAAACTACTGGTAGAAGCATTCCATTAATTACTTGAGATCCAAGAGAAATCTGAAGTAATGGTGCACCTGGAATAAGAATAATTGCGGCACCTATAATTATTATTGCTGTAAACAACCAATAAAATTCCGGAGCTTCCTTCATATCTTTATCTATACCAGCTTCAAATCCAAACGCTTCGCATATGTAAAATGCAGTTGCTAATGGAAGAATTGTTGCTGAGAATACGGAAGCAACCAAGAGACCGAAGGCAAAAATGCTTGAAGCTAAATTCCCAGCTAATGGCTTTAATGCCATAGCAGCATCCTTTGCCTCATTTATAGTAATCCCCTGTTTATTTAAAGTCGCAGCGCAAGCTACAATAATAAAGAAAGCAACTACCACAGTTACTGTGCATCCAAGGATAACATCCATAAGTTCATATTTATACTCAGAGATTTTAATGCCTTTTTCTATTACTGAAGACTGCATATAAAATTGCATCCAAGGAGCAATAGTAGTACCGATTAAACCAATTACAGTACCAATCCAAGCAGCATCTATACCTTCTCCATGAGCACCTTTAAATGATGGTATAGGATTAAATAATGAAGTTCCGATTTGATGCCAATCGGGGTGGGCAAGAAGTGCAGAAAAAACATAAGAAAGTAAAAAAACACTAAATACTAAGAATATTTTCTCCACCGATTTATAAGTTCCTTTAACAACAAGTAACCATACTAAAACCACTGCAATTGGCACTGTTATATATTTTGAAAGATTAAACACCTGCAAACTTCCGGCAATACCCGCAAATTCAGTGGCAGTATTACCTATATCTGCTACTAATAATCCTAGAAATATAAAGAAAGTTATCTTTACACCAAAATTTTCACGAATTAAATCAGCTAAACCCTTTTGAGTCACGATACCCATTCTTGCATTCATTTCCTGTACTACAAGTAATGCAATGAAGCAGGGAATCAACGTCCAAAGTAAAAGGTATCCATAATGAGCACCAGCTACAGAGTATGCTGAAATACCACCAGCATCATTATCTACACTTCCTGTGATTAAGCCTGGACCAACCACTGATAGAAATAGCATTAATCCTACCATCCAAGGTTTTTTATTTAAAATTATTTTTTCTTTCATATTAACACCCCCTTATTTAACTAACTTTCTTTTATTTTTAAGTAATTCATAAATAATATCATTTATTATAACATTGCCTAGTAACTTCATTTCATGATCTGTAACCGGAATAGCTACAAGATTATATTTTGAAACATTTTTTATAAGATCATTAATATTATCTGTATCAAACATTGATTGGAATTTTTTATTCATAATTTCACCTATTTTACTAGTTGGATCAGATATTATAAGATCGCGAAGGGAAAGTGTTCCTATTAATTTATTGTTTTTATCTACTACATATAGGTTTAAAATTTCATCTTCTTCAGGTTTTAATTTTCTTAGAGTTTCAATTGCATAATTTATAGTTTTATTGTTTTTAAATGATACAAAATCCGTGCTCATAAGACTTCCTACCGCTTTAGAATCATATTCTAGTAGCTCTCTAATTTCGCCTGCAGCTTCTTTTTCCATGCTATTTAGCAGCTCTTCTACTTTTTCTTTTTCCATATCATCAAGAATATCCGCAGCTTCATCAGCAGGCATATTTTCTAAAACATCTGCTGCTTTATCCGCAGATAAACTTTCAATAAAACTAACTTGAGAATCTTCTTCCATTTGTTCTAAAACGTCTGCAGCTGTTGCATTATCTAGTGAAGAAAAGATAGTAAGACCCGTTTTAGCATCAAAGTCTTCAATAATATCAGCTAAGTCTGATGGATGAAGAATTGATAGTGAATCATAGGTTTTAGATAAAACAATATTTTCATTAGAAGTTATAATAGCCTCTACATCATTCCATAACATTAGTCTAGAAGGAACTTTAAGACCTATCATTTTAAGTGGTTTTGCTATTCCAATTCTTCTAAGAAGGCCATCAATCCCTATGTCTACTGCAACAACAAAAGCTCCTTTTTCTAAATAAGATAATGAAATATCATTTACACGAACTACTTTTCTTCCATTAACATCTATAATCTGTTGATCCAAAATATGCTTTCTTAAAAACAATGTATTACTTGAAGTATATTCCTCTATTTTGTTACATACTATAACGTACTGCCCCTTTTGTTTTGTAATTGAAAAATTCTTAAAGTTGTAATCTTTAATTCCACTATTGGTTTTTACTTTTGCAGTGATAACATGTGGGCTTTTTAATTCATTTACAACACCCAAATCATTTAATTTTCCAACAACTTTCATATCTGTTGTATATACCTTGTTTCCTAAAATTCTACTTAAATAAAAATTATTTTTCATATTACATCCTCCTAGCAATAAACTAAAAAAATCTCCCCACAACAAAGTGAAGAGATTAAAGTACGTAATAAATAAAGACGTCAAAATATATTTCATCTCCACTCGTTGAGTTTTAGCACTGTACAGCTTAGAGATTTAATACTCAGCTACATTAAGTAAAACCTTAATCCGGTAATACCTGCTGACCCGTTGGCGTCTCTCGACATTTCTGGGCAGTAGCGTGTGTCTTATACAGTAACCTCACCTAACAAGAATATTAAATTGTATTTTTATTTAATATTATTCTTATAATATCATGTTATGCATAAGTTTCTATATTGTCAATAATTTAGCCCGAAATTAAACATCTAATTAAAAGTTTTCTTGAATTAAATTTAATCGTATAAAGTTAAAATAGAAAATATGAAATAAATATTATATTGCAATGGAATTTATCCTATGGTATTATTTAAATCAAATGACATATAAAGTAAACTGATTGTATTTTTATAAACTTATAATAAAATATTTAATATCACTAGATACATAAGATTGAAATAAAAAGAGGTGAAAATTATGAAATTACCCTCAATTTTAGGTTTATTAATTGTTATAGGAGGATTGGCCTGCTTATTTTACGCAATACCTATAGAAAAATAATCCTTTTAAAATTTATTAGTTCTGCATAAGTACATAGCCATATGTTCAAACTATATATAGTTCGAATAGGGAAGTGAACGACTATGTTTAAAAACAACATACTAAAAAATTTACTAATTATTAACTTGGTCTTATTAGGAATAATTCTTTTCGGTAAAATGTTTTTTCTTCATAAGTTTATAAGAATACTTTCTAAGTCATTTTTAACTCCTTTGATATTTTCACTTTTTTTATACTATATTATAAAACCATTAAATGTGATTATTATCAAAAACGGTCTAAAACCAACCGCTTCAGCTTTATTAACCTTAACACTTGGACTATCAATTTCCATAGGTGTTATAACGCTTTTTAGCAATTATATTGCAATTGAGTTTAACGGAATAATAAAAGAACTAACAACTATTGTGAAAAATCAAGAATCTATGAATAATATTATAAATAAAATTGATACCTTTATACCAACTTTAGGTATTTATAAAACTTTTACTAGAATTATCAATACTTATATGCAAAACTTGGTTCATAACCTACTGTTAACCGTAAATTATACAATATACACATTTTCAACTCTATTTCTTGTTTTGGTAATATTGTTTTATTTACTTAAGGATGGTCCTAAATTCAAAGATAAAATCATATACATAACACCTAAAAAGTTTAAAAAATTTGTATCACAAACCCTAACAGCTAGTAATAACGTATTGGATTCTTATGTTACAGGGCAAGCAAAAGTAGCTCTTTCTTTATCCATTATGATATTTATTGCTTACAAAATAATAGGGATTCCTAGCGCTCTGCTTTTCTCCTCACTAACTTTTGTTTTAGCTTTTATTCCTTTTATAGGTTTTTTAGTTTCCATGATTATTCCCACTATCATTGCTTTAAGCATGGGGTGGGTCATGCTTTTAAAACTTGTAATTGTGTTTATTATTGTACAAACATTAAAAGGTAGAGTTGTTGTTCCCGCAATTATGTCTAAGGCAATGAATATTCACCCATTAACTGACATCTTCTTAGTTATAGGTGCCGTTGCCGTTGGTGGGCCTTTAGCAGCCTTTGCTATTGTCCCTACTTACGCTATTATTAAAACAATATTTTTTAAATTGCATGAGTGAAAATAAATAAACAAACCTTCGCCTAATAAATCGAAGGTTTGTTTATTTATTTATTTAATTATTTATTTATTTATAACTTTCATAATGAACTCTTTCCTTATCAAATCTATCTACAAACTTGTTTTCCTGACCATCTGGGTACCCTACTGGAATTATTGCAAAAGCTTCAATATTATCAGGTAACTTAAACAAATTTCTTATGTAACTCATTCTTTCATCAATAGAAGCTACACCAAGCCACACTGCTCCAAGACCTAGTTCTACTGCTTGTAAAAGAAGATTTTCTGATGCTGCTCCCATATCTTGTGGTACACAACCTGGTGCTAATAAGCCATCTTTTCTAGATAAAAGAACAAATGTCACCGCTGAAGTCGCAACCATCTTTGAATAAGGGCTTGTTTGAGCTAATTTTTTTAATGTTTCTTTATCTTCAATAACTAAAATTTCCCAAGGTTGTTGATTTGCTGCTGATGGTGCCTGCATTGCAGCTCTTAAAAGTTTTTCTATTTTTTCCTTTTCAATTGGTCTATCCTCATATTTTCTTATACTTCTTCTATTAAATATTGCTTCCATTTTTATTGCCTCCATCTTAATTAAGATTATTTTTATAATTCATTATAATGATTACCATTCTCTCTATATTACTATTTTACTTCCAATGTATCTTAATTGCAAGTACGCACTTTTTTATTGCATAGTTACTAAAATGATACTGTTTAATTTATAAATGAAAAGACATGTCAACATCTCTATTAGAAATATTGGCATGCCCTTTAATTATTGCAATTTAATGCCTACTATTAATTATTGTTTTGCATATTTAGCTTTATAAGCGGCTAAATCATCACTTACCGATGTTTTCTCTAGAGCTTCAAATTCATCCTCTAAAGATTCAACTTTAAGTTCTCCTAAGCCTTCTGCTAAACATTCTTTTTCCTCTATCTTACGTTCTAATCTATCTAAATCAATACTATTATCTTTTGTTTTAATATTAGCTGTAATTGCATTAACCTGCTCTGCAGCCTCTGCTGTTTTAAGTCTAGCTATTAATCCATCTCTCTTACCTCTTAAATCTTTTAAATCTTCTTCTAAATCTACTAAACTTTTCTTTAAGTTATCTGCAGTAATTTTAGCTGAATTATAAGATTTTGATAATGATACGCTAGTAGCTTCACATTCCTTTTGTTTAGCAATTGCTTTGCTAGCTAATTCATCGTTACCTTTTTCTATAGCAAGTTTTATCTTAGACTCCCAATTAATCATATCTTCCTTTGCTGAATTCATTTCTCTTTCAAGTCTTTTTACATTTCCAAAAACTACAGCTGATTTGGTTTTAGCTTCATTTAAAGATGAATCTTTATCTCTTATAGCTTGGTCTATAAGCGCTGCTGTATCCTCATTTGCATCCATTATCTTATTAACTCCCGCTTTCAAACTATTACCTAATCTATCAAATATTCCCATTGTTTATATTCCTCCTTATTATCTTTAATGATTGTCTACATTGTATACTAGCTCTCCATGAATAGTCCAGCTATATTTTCCAGTTCTTCCTCATTTTCTATGTTTATATATTCAGTATCTGATAGTCCGTCTGTCATAATATACATTTGTTTATTATCCTCATTTTCCTTTTCTTGTAGTAGTATATACTTTTTATCATATGATTTACTTTCTACTATTGCTAATATCTCAAATACAACATTTCTTTCTTTATTATCATCGTACAGATCAAGTGTCTTAGTACTGTCGATTACACAATTTTCTTTTTTATCACAGCTTTTTACTCTACATCCTGATAAACAATTACCACAAGAACTAAAAGGACATTCATATGCACAATCTATACATTCACACTTTGAACAATTTTGAACTTGATCCAATTGACTCCTATACTTATTATAATATTGACTAACTTCTTTAGTATCATCTACAGCAAAATGCATTAGTTTATTAGACTCTTTAATAGATTTATCTATTATATCAATGAACTTCAAAGATATTTCCTCAAATTTTAACGCTTTAACTTTATTCTTTAATGTATCATCGCGAAACTCATTAGAATATATCTTTAAAAATAGGTCACCATGAGATTTTACATAAATTTCGCTCATTTCACTTAAATATTCCTTTTCATTACCCATTAAAATCTTACTCCTTTACTATCGATATTATGAATTACTTTTTACTTACGTCTTCTTTTAATATATTTGTACACATAGAACGCTATTAATAAAATAATAATTAAACTTGCATACCTAAATATAGAACCTCCAAATGAATTTCCAAAAAACATCATAGGCATAAAACTTCTATGAGTATTGTAATTATTGCTACCGACAATTGGTGTTTTAGTTCCACTTGTGTTACTAGTTGTACTTGTTGATTTATTTGTTGTTGATGTCGATGGTTTACTATAGTTTTTGCTTGATTTAAACCCTCCACTACTGCTACTACTTGAACTTTTAATACTAGAACTACTGTGACTACCGCTTGATTTAAATCCACCAGACCTTGATCTAGCATACACATCGAAATTGATTGTTACGAGCATTGCTACCATTAATAGTATTGATAATACCTTTGATAATTTCTTCAAGCTTATCTCATCCCCCACTTAGTGAAAATTCTTTATTACTAATATTTATATTTTATTTTATTTGTTTTATGTTAATCTAAACCATATTTGTCCACATTTACAATTATATAATACCATGAATAAAGTATTAATAATAGCTTATCTTTGAATACGTAACCCCTACAACATAATCCTCAATTTAATCACCAACTGAATTGTGTAAACACTTTACAATAATAATTAACAAGTTTATAATTATGTTAATTATTGAATTATGAAAGGAATAAATATGAAAATTGATATAAGTGAAAAATGGCTTTCCGTATATGAGGCATTAGATAGTTCTGTAAGAATTAAAATTATTAATCTTCTTTCACAAACACCTTTAAATGTAAAAGAAATTGCAACCAAGCTAGAACTGAGTAGTGCGATCATTACTATGCATATTAATAAATTAGAAAAAGCTGGAATTGTAAAAGGAGAACGCACCAAAAGTAATGGTGGTGTACAGAAAATATGCTCTTTAGTTGTTGATAGTATAATAATAGATTTCCCAAAAAATACACAGGAGATTATAAAAAGTCATGAATATATTGTTCCTATAGGCCAATATACTGATTTTAAAGTTACTCCAACTTGCGGACTTGCAACTACTGAAAAAATCATTGGTTATTTTGATGATACAAGGTATTTTTTAGATTCAAAACGAGTAGATGCAAAAATTTTATGGTTTACTCAAGGATTTGTTGAATATAAATTGCCTAATTATCTATTATCAACACAAAATCCTAGTGAACTAGAAATATCTATGGAAATTAGCTCTGAAGCACCTGGTGCTAACAATAACTGGCCCTCTGATATTTCTTTTATATTTAATGGAGTTAAAATTGGAGAATGGACTAGCCCTGGTGACTTTGCTGATATAAAAGGAAAATATACTCCTAACTGGTGGATGAAGGATATTAATCAGTATGGAATGCTAAAAATCATTAAAATAAATGATAAAGGTTCCTTTGTTGATGGAGTAAAAATATCAGGTATTAAATTATCTGATGTAGATATTAGGAATAAACAATGGATTTTAAGATTAGAAGTAGCCGCAGATGCTAAACACATAGGTGGTTTAACGGTTTTTGGAAGTGGTTTTGGAAATTATGATCAGGACATAATATTCAAACTATATTATACAGAGTAAAATGAGACTTACGTTAACGTAAGTCCCATTTTGATTTTTGAGGATAAGGACAAGTAGATTCTAGTATCCTTGCCCTTATTTGCACAATGCAACCGCACTGAAGGCAAGTTGTCCCATACTCTAAATCTTTGCAACTAAAGCAAATATCTAAACGTTTATCATAAACATCCTCAGAGGCAAGTTTAAATTGATTACCCCTTACTATTATATTAAGCATCTCATCAATCTCATTTTCAGAAACTATAACACTGGCAGAGCAAGCTTTACATTTTCTCATTTTACTTACACTACATTAAGTACAATAACAGACATTTTTGGCATAATTATTGTAATCTTATTATCTTTTAATATAAAATCTTTAAACTCTTCTTCAGTAACATTATTAGGATTTTCAAAGCTGTTATAATCGTTCATTTTATCAGATGAAAGTATACTTCCTGATACTTTTGAGTAAGTAACTCCTCTTAGTTCAGTAGAAATTTCGACATCTTCATTAGGATCCATATTACACAATGAGATATGAAGAATTCCATTATCATCAACAGAAGCGGAAACGTTTAACTCAGGTACAGATTTATCACTATTCACGTATTCAGCGCATTCTGTCACTGTAGATACAAGTTGCGCATCTTGATGTACCTTGTACATCTTAAATATATGATAGGTTGGGGTTAGTACTATTTTATCTCCCTGCGTTAATATCATAGATTGAAGCACGTTTACCATTTGAGCAATGTTTGCCATCTGTACTCTATCACAGTGATTGTTAAATATATTAAGACCAATACCTGCGACTAAAGCATCCCTTATAGTATTTTGTTGATAAAGAAAGCCAGGGTTTGTTCCAATTTCCGGATTAAACCAAGTACCCCATTCGTCAACTATTAAACCTATACGTTTATCTGGATCATATTTATCCATGATAGTACCATGTTTAACTACAAGCTCTTCCATGTATAATATTTTTCCCATCGTTTTAAACCATTCAGTTTCATCAAATAAGGTAGCGGAGCCTTTATCATCCCACTTTAGTGGTATTGTATAGTAATGAAGACTTAATCCATCCATAAACTCAGCAGATTCCCTCATTAATACTTCAGTCCAGTTATAATCGTTAGAATTAGCACCTCCTGCTATTTTAAAAAGTTTATTTCCTTTATAATTTCTTGTATAGGTAGAATATCTTCTGTAAAGATCCGAATAATATTCTGGTCTCATATTTCCACCGCAACCCCAATTTTCATTACCAACACCAAAGTACTTTAGTTTCCAAGCTTTTGCGTGTCCATTTTTAGCTCGTAGTTCTGCCATTGGTGAAACTCCATCAAATGTCATATATTCTACCCATTCACTCATTTCTTGAACGCTACCACTTCCAACATTTCCACAAATATACGGTTCTGTTTCAAGTTGCTCACATAGCTCAAAAAATTCATGTGTTCCGAAATGATTATTTTCAACTACTCCACCCCAATGAGTATTAATCATCTTTGGACGACTTTCAGGGTCGCCTATTCCATTCTTCCAGTGATACTCATCAGCAAAACATCCACCTGGCCATCTTAGAACTGGAATTTTAAGTTCTTTTAAAGCCTGGACTACATCATTACGAATTCCATTTGTATTTGGGATAGTTGAATCAACTCCAACCCAAACACCTTCATAAATACATCTTCCTAGATGCTCTGAGAACTGACCATAAATGTTTTTGTTGATTTTACCCTTCTTGACATCAGCATTAATAATGATTTTTGCTTTCTTCAAATTAGCCATTATTACACTCCCTTTTAACAATTATTTTAAATATCTATGCTATTAACAATACAATTAACATCTTAATATAAGTATTAACTATATTATAATTTAAAATTTACTTGAGGTCAACAATAACATATAAATTAATATTTTTATTTGTTTCATTTAGATATTCAATATCTAATTCTTACTCCTAATAAAGTATGTAAAAATTAGAAATATTTTTTTTAAGAAAGGTTGGGGAATAACCTTTCCACTTTAATTGATCATTATGTTCATAATAATAAAGATGGCAGCTATGGATTTAGCATATAAATATCTCATAAAATTTTGGTTTATGTTATACTTTAGTCTATTAGCACATCTAAATATTAGTATGTATGATTATTACACTATCTTATAGCAAAATACAAACTAAAAGGAGAGTATATATGTACGCAATGATATCTCCCACGGTTATGAAGATACTGAGAATTTTGTAATTTGTAATATAATGTATCGCCCAAAAGATCTACTTTCAGCCGATTACGATATTAAGAAAAGTGCAGGATTTCATGCACTATTTGTATTAGAACCATATCTTACTAAAGAACATTGCCAAGTCGGTTTCATACATAGAAAATCATTATACTCAAGAGCTATCCATAAATGAACTTGCTGAAATTTCTCATTACTCTTCAAGACATTTTGCAAGGCTTTTCACTGAAACCTACCATACCACGCCATTAAACTACATCCTTTCACTGAGAATAAACTTGCCTGTAGCTTACTTAAGAAAAATCGAATCCCTATATCTGATATAGCCATGCAATGTGGATTCAGTGATAATAATTATTTCAGTCGTGTTTTAAAAAAAAGAATCATGCTCACGCCAAAGCAATTCCGAACTTTCAAATAAATATATATATATATAATAGATATTAATATTTAAATGTGCTAGTATATACAAGAATACATGCATGATAATTTTTTAAGAGGTGTTTATATGCCAAATCCATATCTTCCATACAAGAGATGATCGCGATCATAAATCAGACACACTCTGGACAGATAGCTATCTTTATGCACCAGATGTAGTCAAAAAGGATGGAAAATACTATCTTTATGCATATATAGTGGATGCAAAGGGATGTGTTGCGGTAAGTGACAGACCTGAAGGCCCATTTAAGTTGGTTTCAAAATACAAGTACAATATTCCAAATGACAAGGGCGAAGACTGCTTCGGTAATGGTTGGTTCATTGACCCCGGTGTACTTGTTGACGATGATGGGAAAGTTTATATTTACTGTGGATATCAGAGTTCATTTGTTGCTGAAATTAACCCTGATAATATGTATGAAATTATTGATGGAACATATCAGGATGATATTATTCCTATAGAAGAACCCTTTATATTTTGAATTACTTGTGATTTTTGTAGAATACTAGATTTAATCATCATTAAATTTTGCTCCATAACTAACTTTGCCTCATCAATTGTTGAATTAGAGGCTTGAATATATAAATATATACCACTAAAAATAATCGGGAAAGTCAAAATTATTAAATATGTAGAAATAAACTTCCATTTTACACTAAGATTATTGTACCAATTTAAAAGTTTTTTCACTTTATTCACTCCTATATTATTTATACTATTTTAAAAACATCTGCCATATCAGTTGCAGCATTACCATTTGGATGTGGATCATCGAAATTACTGTGATACTCTTGTTTTGCCATATTTTCTTTTGGTGCTTTTGCAGACAAATCAACCGTTATGTCAAATATTCTATCTACGTTTGGCAAAGAATCTTACAATATGAAATCGTTTACCCTTGTCCATATAACCTCTCGTTCATCTATAAAATCAAATGGTGGCACAGTGCATAAAATAATTTTCAATAAAGGCCTATCTCCTTTTAATTTATTTACTATAGTTGTTAAATCCATTATTATTTCTTCATAATTTCTGTTTAATATACCTATATCGTTTACACCTAAACATATTATTACTTCATCAGTTTGCTTAGCTTTATAAAGCCATGCTCCATCAGTTGCTGCGTCATTTTCCCTAGATAATAACCCCTCGTCCCAAGTTGAATCAACAGTATTACAATGCCAAATTCTCCATATAAAATCACCGTATTCTCTTGGTTTTATATAAGTCCTATAGGTATGTATGCCCTCACTTATTCTCATTATACTATTAGTAGTCTATGATATAACTATTGCAGATGCATTATTCTCAAATATATTAGTTGTTTTTTCTGTCATAATTTTGCTATAAAAATAATAGCAAGTTGTCACCTCCAAATTGATGTATATGCTTTATTAATTACTACGTCAATCTTATAATGTTAATTAAAGTGTCTCCATAAAAGTTGTTATTTTTTCTGCAAGTCTTTCATGCCCAGCTTCATTAGGATGTAATCCATCTGGAATATATAATTCTTTAATTATTGGTACTTTAGGTTGCATTCCACTTACAGAATACAGGTCCAAAACTGGCAAGGAATGAAATCGTGTTACTTCTTTTATTATGTTTACATATTGCTCTAATCCATTTCCGCTTGCATTTTCTTCATAATAAACATCCTCATGAAATTCTCTATGCAGTGATGTAATAAACGCTATTGTTTTATCGTAGCACTTTTCTATAAGCCCTCTCATTAATACATGACAAGCTCCATGAAATGTACTTGTACTCCTATCCCCAAATTCTCCAATTGGTGATAAGTCATGTCCAAAATCATTTGTTACAGCAAACACTATAATTAAATCTGCATCATCTTCCATTTTAGAAAACCTAACAGACATAGAATTATCCTCATCATGAGCACAGCTTGCAATTCTTGTAGCATTTATTCCATAATTTCTCGCTACCTCTAACCCAATTTTGGATTTAATAATCTCATGATAAATCTTTGTTGTACCATATCCACAAGTTATACTATCCCCTAAAAAATTAACTTTTTTACCTTGCCATTTTGATCTTTTATCCATCATATTTACCTACCTCTCTATTCGTAACATAGTTATTATATAATATTTAAAGACGTCTTAATGTAAGCATTTTTGAACTGCTTTGGTGTTAAATTTTTATAGTCAATATTCACCACCTTCGGTCAATTGTACAAGATATTAACATCTATGTAAATATAATTATACAAACATTATTTATCAATATGACAAATGAAAGCGGAATAAAACCTTAAAATGGCTTATCCCGCTTTTGTTCACCAATATTTAATATTATTAACTGCGCCTAAATAGCCTCAAGCATCCTATATTGACTCATATACAGCTCATAATATTCACCTTTATATTTCATAAGTTCATCATGACTTCCTGATTCTACAATTCTTCCATTATCAATATACATTATTCTATCTGAATTCTTTATAGTAGAAAGCCTATGTGCTATTATAAACGACGTCCTTCCCTTTAAAAGTTCTTCAAGTCCCTTTTGAAGTAGAATTTCTGTCTCAGTATCTATACTTGAAGTTGCTTCATCTAATATTAAAATTCTTGGATCTGCAAGTAATGCTCTTGCAAAAGATATTAACTGCCTTTGACCTGCTGATAGTCTTGAACCTCTTTCATTTACCTGGGTGTTGTATCCCTCACTTAATGTAGATATAAATTCATGAGCGCGAACTACCTTTGCGGCAGCAACAACTTCTTCATCTGTTGCATCAAGATTGCCATATCTTATATTGTCCATTATAGTACCTGAGAATATAAATGAATCTTGAAGCATAATGCCCATTTGTCTTCTTAATGAATTAAGTAATACATCTCGAACATTTACTCCATCTATAAGCACCTCTCCACTCTCAAGATCATAAAATCTGCTTATAAGATTAATTATTGTTGTTTTCCCCGCACCCGTAGGACCTACTAGTGCTATAGATTCTCCCTTACTTGCTTTGAAGTTTACATCATTTAATATTCTTTGCCCATCATCATAACAAAAATTCACATTTTTGAATTCTACCAAGCCTTTTATTTTAGGCATTTCATAAGCTCCCGCTAAATCTTTAACATTAGGTTCCTCATCCATTGTTTCAAATATTCTTTCCAAATAAGCCATGTTATTTATAATATCATTATATGTGTTTGCAATATTATTTATTGGCCCCCAGAATCTACCTATATATGCTATGAAAGCTATGAGTACACCTATTGTTATAGAACCATTTGCAATCCATGCCACTCCCATAATATAAACTGCAACAACTACTAAATTTCCAATGTTATCTACAAAAGGCCCCATTAATAACTGAATTTTTATAGCATGCATCCAAGCTTTCCTATAATTATCACTTAGCTCATTAAATATTTTTAAATTCTCTTTTTCTCTTGAAAAAGATTGAGTGACCTTCATGCCACATATACTTTCATGAATATACGCATTTAAGTTTGATGATTTGTTACTTAAAATCTGAAATGCTTTTCTTTGAAGCGATTTAATAGTAAAAGCAGCGCCTACGAGTATTGGAAGTCCCACAAGACCAATAAGCGTTAATCTAACATCTATTAAAAACATAAATACAATAATGACTATCAAACTAAAACTATCTGTAATTAAATTTATGATACCATTTGATAAAAGATCACTTAAGGAATTAACATAGTTAACGACCCTTACTAGTATCTTACCATGTGGTCTGCTATCATAATAACTAAACGGAAGTTTTTGTAGATGGTTAAATAAATCTTTTCTTATATTTAAAATTACACTTTGCCCAATATCTGTCATAAACTTTATTTTTATATTTAAACAAAATCCATTAATAATTACCGTAAAAAAATATATTAAACTAAGTATTATAAGTCCCATTACATCTTTATTTGGTATCTTACTATCTAGTGCTACCTTAATAAGATAAGGGCCAATAAGATTTGCAACTGATGCTATTAACATAATTACTATAGTTGTAACCATTTTTTTCTTATAAGGTATAACATATCTCAAAAGTCTTTTAACATGACCCATATTAAATTCTGATTCTAACTCCTCATCTACATCATATTTATTTCTAGCCATTTTAAACTACCTCCTTCCCCTTTGCATCATCAAAATTGCCAAATTGGTTAATATACACATTGTAGTATTCACCCTTCTTTACCAGCAATTCACTATGAGTTCCTCTTTCTATAATTCTTCCATTATTAAGTACTAATATCATATCCGCATTTTTTACTGAAGATATTCTATGTGCAATAATAAATGTAGTCTTATCTTTAAAATATTTATCTAGTGAATGTCTTATATTATTCTCTGTTTGTATATCAAGGCTAGAGGTAGTATCATCAAGTATTATTATAGACGGATTTTTTAGTAGTGCTCTCGCAAGGGAAATCCTTTGTTTTTGGCCTCCAGAAAGCCCTACGCCTCTTTCACCAACAATCGTATCATATCCTTCCTCCATCTTGTTAATGAAATCATCAGCACCTGCAATGCTAGCTGCCCATCTGACTTCATCCATTGATGCTGTTGGTAACCCATAGGCGATATTTCCTTCAATAGTATCTGAAAAAAGAAATATATCTTGCATAGCTACTGCTATATTTTTACGTAACCGCCTTAGATTAAAATCTTTTATATTATATCCATCAACTAATATTTCTCCCTTTGTGCATTCATAGAATCTACATAACAAACTTACGAAAGTAGATTTACCAGACCCCGTATGTCCTATAATTGCAATGGTTTGACCTGGACTTACTTTCAAATTTATATCCTCAAGTACTTCTTCATCCCCATAATTAAAGTTTACATTTTTAAACTCTATATAG
>ERZ1463035.39-NODE-39-length-27153-cov-12.791461_pt1 | contig 27153 bp, 27 predicted proteins | sample MGYA00564486_ERZ1463035 | MGnify/ENA primary metagenome ERZ1463035 (study PRJEB39244, sample SAMEA3635149) | Helicobacter pylori | study: EMG produced TPA metagenomics assembly of PRJEB11511 data set (Assembly of a 5300-year-old Helicobacter pylori... | reverse complement strand
ACTGGAGTTCAGACGTGTGCTCTTCCGATCTTTAGGTATTGCAAGAACCCTGAAATAACTAATATAAGCCTCTGCTTTATCGGTAGATACATACATCCATGCAGTCTCATTTCCCTCAAATGGACTTAGAAGTCTATACATATCTCCGTGCTGAATTAGTTCTCTTAATTCTTTGTACTTTAAGATCTGAAGTTTTACTTCTTCTTTTTCAATATCTGAGAATTTAGTAAGATCTAACTCATATCCGAAATTCCCAGACATTGCAACATCTCCTCTCATTGTAAGAGATATATTTCTACCTAACTGGTGGTTAGGAACGGCTGAAACATGGCAACCCATAGTGCTTGCTGGGTAAACAATGCTCGTTCCATATTGAATTTTAAGTCTTTCCACAGCGTCAGTATCATCGCTAGTCCAGGTTTGTGGCATATAAAATAAAATTCCTGGGTCGAAACGTCCACCACCACCGGAGCAACTTTCAAATAATATATTCGGGAAGCTTGTTGTTATTGATTCCATTACTCTATAAAGTCCTAACATATATCTGTGGGCAGTTTCTTTTTGCCTATCGGGAGGTAATAAATCTGAACCTATTTCAGTCATATTTCTATTCATATCCCATTTAACATAACTAATCGGAGCACTTTTTAAAATACTACTTATTGATTTTATAATATAATCGCAAACATCTATTCTTGATAAATCAAGAACTAATTGTGTTCTAGCCTCAGACCTAGTTCTATTAGGCACATGTAAACACCAATCAGGATGCAATCTATACAAATTACTATCAGGTGATATCATTTCAGGTTCAAACCATAATCCAAATTGCATACCAAGATTATTTATGCGTTTTGCAAGGTTGTTAAGTCCCTTAGGTAATTTGTTTTTATCAACTACCCAATCACCTAAGGAGCTTTTGTCATCATCTCTCTTTCCAAACCATCCATCATCGAGTACAAAAAGTTCAATCCCTAAGTCGTTACCTACACTTGCAATAGCCTCTATTTTATCAGCATTAAAATCAAAATATGTAGCCTCCCAATTATTAATAAGCACTGGTCTTACTGAATCTCTAAATTTGCCTCTACATAACCGAGTTCTATAAAGCTTATGGTAAGTCCTAGACATTTTACCAATACCATCTGCGGAATAAACCATTACAACTTCTGGGGTTTGAAAAGTATCATGGGGTTCTAGTAACCATGAAAATCCAAAAGGATTAATTCCCATAGAGACCCTAGTGGTGTTATATTGGTCAATCTCCGCCTGAGCTAAAAAATTACCACTATAAACTAAGCTAAAACCATATACATCACCATAATCTTCAGTGGCATCATGGCTAAGTAGCGCAATAAAAGGATTTTGCTGATGACCGCTGGCACCTCTTCTACTTTCTATAGATTTGTTACCACTATTAAGGGGAGCTCTTTCAATATGACGTTCTCTTGCCCAGGAGCCTGAAAGCTGCATGAAATCATATCCATCTTTATTGAAATCTATACTCATACTCAAAGCACGTAGAAGTTTTAAAGTGGTAGCCCCTTCATTTATAAACCTAACGCTTCTTGTTATAACGTCATGTTCATCAAAAACACTATAAGATAAGATAACCTTAAGACCAATTAAAGAATCAAACATTACTATTTCTAAGGTCAAAGCCTCATTTTCACTTTCTACATAAGTAGATGGTAGTCCATTTAATACAGCTTTTCCTTTTAATATATTATACGATTCGAATTTAAGGTCCGTTATTGTAGTTCCATTTTCAAGTTGAACCTCATAAGCCGGCACACGAAAATCAGTATTTCCATAGGCAGGATATTCTTGTGGTAATGTATCCAGGGATAAACAATTATCTCCAGTAACAGGGTTAGGAGAAAAAGAGTCTCTTGTTTTATATGATAAAAGCTCATTGTAAACTGCTTTTCTTATATGTTTTCCCCAGTAAAGATGAGCTAGATAACCGCCCTTGCATATTTGCATAATATAGCTTGTCTTTCCAGTTTGCAAGTGAAAAGATTTTGTAGATTCTTCGAAAATTATATTCATAGATATCCATCCTTTCTATTTTATTTGACATTAATATAAAACGTTTTCAACCATATAATCCACCTATAATTGTAACATAATCGATATATTATAAAAAGTTAATAAATTAAATTTATGTAGTCTATAACAAATATATAAACATATTCAAGTTACCAAATTATGTAGTATAATAAATCACATAAACAGATAAAATACTTTAAGGAGTGGAAATGATGGGAAATTTAGAAAGTATAATATCAATAAAAGATTTACAAATGAGTTATGATAATAATTTGGTGCTTAATGGTATAAATCTGGAGATCCCCCGCGGTCAGATTATAGGGTATATAGGGACTAATGGAGCTGGTAAAAGTACTACTATTAAAATAATGTTAGGTATATTAGAAGGATACTTCGGAACTGTTGAAATACTTGGACAAGATATAAGCAATGGAAGTATAGAGTATAAAAAGAAAATAGGTTATGTACCTGAACTTGCAGACATATATGAAAATTTAACTGCTTATGAGTATATAAGCTTTTTAGGCGGAATATATGGCTTAGAGGAGAAAAAACTCATAAAGAGATCTGAAGAGTTAATGAGATTATTTGGAATGGACAATGTTATAAATGCTAGAATATCCTCATATTCAAAAGGCATGAAGCAAAAGTTACTTATAATATGCAGTTTAATTCATAATCCTGATATATTATTTTTTGATGAGCCGTTAAGTGGATTGGATGCTAATAGTGTTATGGTGTTTAAAGAGGTTATGAAAACACTTGCAAAGAAAGGGAAAACAATATTTTATTCCTCACATATAATGGATGTTGTAGAGAAGGTAAGTGATAGAATAATACTCCTAAAGGATGGCCGAATAGTTGCTGATGGAAGTTTCGAGCAGCTTAAGAATAATCAAAAGGAGGGTTCACTTGAAGAAATATTTAATCAGTTAACAGGTTTTAATGAACATACACAGATTGCTGAAAAATTTGTTTCTTTGGTTGAAGAGGTGTAGATATGAAAGATTTCTTTGTACTTAGGGTACTAGATAAATTCCAATTTATATATGTAAAATTAGAAGTTAACTATAAAATTATGAGAATGATTCTACAGATAAAATTAACAATGGACGGTAGACGGGTAAGCAATATCATGGGAAAAAATAAAAAGATTGATGAAAGTCACGATAAAAACAATTATATAAGTTTGCTTATGTTTAATTTTTTTATGAGTATTTTTATTGGTCTAATAATGAATAGTAATATGCCAGCTATGAAAGCTACAAATATTGTAATAGGCATAAATCTATTTATGATGATTTCACTCATGATTTCTGATTTTTCTGCAGTATTATTAGATGTAGTCGAGAAAAGTATATTATTACCAAAGCCTATAGATAATAAGACATTTAATGCCGCAAAAACTACTCACATATGTATATATTTAGCAGGTTTTTCTATGTCATTAAACTTAATACCACTAGTTATTGGCACTGTAAAATATGGAATTTTATTTTTCTTAATATTTTCTATAGAAACTATCCTGTTAGTTTTAATAGTTATAACTTTAACATCTCTTTTATATACCTTGGTTTTAAAGTTTTTTGATGGAGAAAAACTAAAAGATATAATAAACTATTTTCAAATATTATTAGCTTTTGTATTTGCATTTGGATATCAACTAGTTGCTAGAGTTTTTGATGCTTCAAATATGAATAGTGAATATATACCTAAGCTTTGGCATCTATTATTACCATCAATGTGGTTTGCAGCACCATTTGGAATATTGATAGATGGTAATAAACAACCTATGTTAATGTATTTATTAGTACATGCAGTACTTGGACCAATTGTTTTAATTATGCTTTATTTAAAAAAGGTAGTACCATATTTTGAAAAGAACCTTCAAAAATTAAATTCGAAAGGAGGAACTGTAAGCAGAAGGAGTGAAAATAGAAAAGAATTTATAGCGTCACTTGTTTGCAAGGATAAAGTAGAAAAGAGTATGTTTATATTCACACAAAATATGATAGCTACAGAACGAAATCTAAAGCTTAAGGTGTATCCAACACTTGCAATGGCAGTATTTATGCCACTTTTATTTGTTTTTATGGATAGTAATGGAAAAACTTTTACTGATAATATTCAAACTGGCTTTGGTGGAAAAATTCAATTATTTATGTATATAAGTATATTCTTATTATGTTTTTGTACAGCATTTATAAATAATAGTGATAGCTTTAAGGGAGCCTTTATATACAAGGTATTACCAATAGAAAATCCAGGAGTAATATTAAAAGGTGCAGTAAAAGGAACTCTATTTAAACTTATAATACCACTCTATTTGTTAGATGCTATGGTGTTTTTAATAATTAAAGGTCCATCAATAGTTATTGATTTAATAGTTATGTTTTTAGTTCTTTTAATATTATCTTTAGTGTATTTTAAATTATCAAATAAGGCAATGCCGTTCAGTGTAAAGTTTGCCACATCAGATAGTGGGAAACTTATAAAACCATCGATAATAACTAGTTTGTTACTTGGTGTATTTGTTTTAATTCATATATTTATTAGAAGTAATATAATACTTATTTGTGTTTATATTTTAGTGCTTATAATAGTTAATATAATTCTCTGGAAAACTAGTTTTAATGTTAACTGGAAGGATATAGAAATATAAAAGCAAATAAAAATAAAATATATTTATATGAGTTTGAATGTGGAAAAGGATATCCGCATACATATAATATAATATACGATTAAATAATAATATAAAGGAAGTAGGGTGAATTATGAGCGTTAATAAGAACTGGGATATATTTTTTGAGGATGAGGTTAAGGAATTAACAAAAATGAATCTACCAGACCCAGAAACCTTAGATTATTATGAGAGAACTAGAAATCGAGAGATCTTTTGGAATTTTGACATTGATGATAGTTTGGTTGATTTTTCACTAATGGTTATAAAGTGGAATAAACAAGACAAAGGTAAAGCCACCGAGGAAAGAACCCCTATTAAAATTTTTATAAATTCTAATGGTGGGGAGTTACCAGCAGTACTTAATTTTATAAATGTGCTTCAACTTTCCAAAACACCAGTGTATACTATAGGCCTCGGTAAAACTTATAGTTCAGGTGGGTTAATGTTACTTGCTGGTTCAAAAGGCCATAGATACGTGTTTCAAGATACAACAGCCCTAATACATTCTGGTAGTACAGGGGCTATGGGTAATACTGATAAAGTTTTAGATAACTTCGAATTTACTCAAAGACAAGAAAAAAGAGTTAAAGAGTTTATTGTTGCAAATACAAATATTACAGATAAACTCTACACCAAGAATTATAGAAAAGATTGGTGGCTAACGTCTGATGAAATTATTTCATTAGGACTAGCAGATAAAATTGTAACTGATTTAGAAGAGCTATTCTAGTTTTTTATTTAATTAACCTTTAGTTCTTAACAAATGGGGATACTCAGGTAATGGAGTACCCCCTAGTTGTTAGTTGGTTGAATTTAGTAACCTGCACTACCTAATATTCCACCAATCTTAGCACCACAAAATAGAAAAATGTAAATAAATGTATTGAAAGAATACACAATAACTAATACAATTAGAAAAAATATCATATAAACCAAGGAGGCATAATAATGAAATTAAATAAAATTCATCATATAGCTATTATTTGTTCAAATTATGAAAGGTCTAAAAATTTCTATGTTAATATTTTAGGATTAAAAATAATTAAAGAGGTATATAGAAAAGAAAGAGAGTCATATAAGTTGGACTTATCCGTTGGAGGAAATTATCAAATAGAATTATTCTCTTTTCCTAAAGCAACGATTAGGCCGAGTTATCCTGAAGCAAGAGGCCTTAGGCATCTTGCTTTCGAGGTGGATAATATAGATGTAGCAATAGCAGAACTAAATGATAAGAATGTTATTACTGAGAATATTAGAATTGATGAGATTACGGGGAAAAGATTTACTTTTTTTAGTGACCCAGATGATTTGCCAATAGAATTATATGAAATATAGTGAAAATTATTGAACTATTGGATATAATAGGTCTATAAGAAGGTGTTATTATCAAAAAACGTGCTATTTTAATTTTTTCTGAAATATTTCTGGTTGTTAATCTTATTATTTCTTTTGTTTGCATGCAACCCGTTAATGCGCAGGGGAGTAAAAGCTATAATATGTCCGGGTATAATATTAATATAATAATAAATAAGGATGGTTCTGCTGATTATGAAGAGAGACTTACATATAATTTTGACGGTGAGTTTAATGGTGTGCTTAGAGATGTAGATTTTTCAGGTACGAAAGGTTTAAAAAATAAAAAAGTTTATGTAATTAAAGATACCAGTTTACAAGAACTTAATCTAAATTCAGACAATTCATTAGATGAGAAGGGTAATTCGGGTACCTATAATTTTGTCCAGAATGAAAATTTTGGACACTTTAAGATTTTTGAAGCTTCACAGGATCAGGAAAAAACTTTTGTTATAAAATATAAATTAATTGATGCTGTTACAAAGTATAAGGACATAGCCTCATTTAACAGAAAAACAATTGACACAAAATGGGAAATACCTATAGATAACATAAAAATAAAAATAACACTCCCATCAGGAGCTACAAAGGAGCAGTTAAAAATTTTTGCCCATGGGCCTTTAACAGGTGATTCTACTATATTGGATAATAGAAATGTGGAATTTAAGGTGCCGTCAGTTTCACCAGGTGAATTTGTAGAAACTTTGGTTGTATTTCCTGTAAAACTTGTCCCAAATTCAAGTAAAATAGTAAATGAAAATGCATTACCTGGAATAATGGCAAATGAGGGTAAACTTGCAAGTGCGGCTAATGAGGCAAGAGAGCAAGAAAGAATAGAAGAACAACTTTCTAAGAAGCAACAAATTGAGAATCAAAAGGTTGAGATTGAGAATCAAAAGCGGGAAGAGCTTGACCGAATACAAAGGAGTTCTGATGCCAAACCATGGATGATCTTTTATGTGGTATTAGGAGTTTTAGCAATCGTTTTTCTATATTTTAAGTATGATAAAGAACCTAAACATAACTTTTATGGTAAATACTTCAGAGAGCTTCCAGGAGAATACACACCTGCTGAAATGAGTGTATTAATGTACTTTGGCAAAGTACATACAAGGGATATTATGGCCACACTTATGGACCTGGTTAGAAAAAAACAATTTTCCATTGAGAAGAATGAATCTATCCAAAAAAATAAGTTTATGAGCAAAAATATAATTAAGTATAAATTTAAATTAATTGAAAAAATACCAACTGTTCCTTTGAAAAAACATGAGAAATTTTTAATAAGTTGGTTTATATATAAAGTAGGATATGGAGGATGTATTAGCCTTGACGATATAGAAAAGTATGTTAAAGGAAACAGTACAGCTCTTCAATTTAAGGAGGATTATAATAAGTGGGTAAAACTTGTAAAAGAAGATGCTGATAAATATGTATTTTTTCATAAAACACCTATAAAAATGAGGATATTAGGCATTTTATTAGGAATTTATTATATAATAACTGAAATGGTATATGAGGCATCTACGCTTATGTCAATTTATTATTCAATAATGTTATTTCAGGGTATTATATTAATTGTTTTGTCTATAAGAATGAAAAAAAGATCAGACTTTGGTAGTCAGCAGCATGCAAAGTGGAAAGCATTTAAAAACTTTTTAAAAGATTTTAGTAGGTTAGATAAGGCTGAAATTCCGGCTATTGTATTGTGGGAGCACTACCTTGTTTATGCTATTTCACTTGGAGTTGCAAAGGAAGTTATTAAGCAGCTACCAATAATCTTTAAAAATGAAGACCTAAATAATAACCAGCTTACTTATATGTATGGAACAAATTATGATTACTTTGTTGGGTTTGAGACAATGTTTAATAATACTATGCATACTGTAAATAAATCGGTTTCTAGAGCACAAAGCAATTCAAGTTCTAGTAATTCATCATCCTCTGGTGGAGGAGGGGGATTTAGTGGCGGTAGCTCCGGAGGCTCTGGCGGTGGTGGTGGAGGTGGTGCATTTTAATGATAAAAATAAGGAGGTGTACTAATGTTAGTTCTTGTAATTATAGTAGCTGTAATATTACTAATAATAGTTTTTTTATATAATAGCCTTGTAGGTAATAGAAATAAGGTTAAAAATTCTTGGGGGCAAATAGATGTACAATTAAAAAGAAGGTTTGATCTTATTCCAAACCTAGTTGAAATTGTGAAAGGTTATTCAAGCCATGAGCGTAGTACTTTTGAGGGCGTAACATCAGCTAGGACAAAATATCTTTCCTCAAGCACTCCAGAGGATATGATGAAGGCAAATGGTGAATTAACAACAGTACTTGGGAAATTGTTTGCAGTAGCTGAGGATTACCCCGAGCTTAAGTCAAATATTAATTATCTTGAACTTCAAGATGAATTGTCAAAAACAGAAGATAAAATTAGTTATGCAAGACAATTCTACAATGACGTAGTTATGGAATATAACAATACTGTTCAAATGTTTCCTTCGAGCATTGTTGCAAAGCTGTGTAGTTTTAAGGAAGAGTCGTTTTTCAATGTAGATGAGGATGAAAAAAGTATTCCACAAATTAAGTTTTAAAGAGATTGATAAATGAATGGCTAAAATCGAAGAGGTTTTGTACTCTTAGATTTTAGTCATTTTAATATGAACTTATAATGTTACAAAATATATCTAATTTAGTAAAAGTTTATGATATAATGACATTGTTACAATTATAAAAAATAAAATATAACAAAATAAAGACTGTGGGGGAGTATAAATTTTTAACTTGTCACTTGCCACGTGGGTGGCACCATAATTAAAGGGGATACAAATGAATGTGTTGATAGTAGAGGATGATTTGCTTCAGAGAAAAAGTTTAAAGAAAATGCTACAGCAAATAGATAAAGGTATAAATATATATGAGTCTTTTGATAAAGATAAGGCTTTAGAAATTACAAGCCTATACAGTATAGATGTTTTTTTTGTGGATATATGCTTAAGTAGCTCATCTGGAGTAGACTTTGCAATAGAGATTAGGAAGATACCTAAGTATGAGTTTAGTTTTATTATTTTTTTAACGACACATGCTGAATATTTAATAAAGGCATTTAAAGAAGTGCATTGCTATGATTATATTCTAAAACCATACAATATGGCTGATGTAGTGAATATGACAAAACATTTTAAATCACATATCGAAAAAGAAAATGCAAAGAACAAAGTAAAAAAATACATAGTAATTGAAGTTAAAAGGGGTGTCAATGTAAAAATATATGTTGATGAGACAATTTTTATAGAGGTTTATCTTCGTAAATGTATGATACATACAATAAATGGTGTTTATAAAGTTAATAATTTAGCGCTTAGTAAAATTCTTAAGATTATAAATTGTAATAATATAATTCAGTGTCATAAATCATTTGCAGTGAACGTTAATTATATAAAGAAAATAGAGAACGTTGATAATAAATTAAGTGAAATTTATTTCGAAAATTATGATAAAAACGCACCTTTAGGTTACAAATTCAAAAATGAAATAATGAAACAATTTCAGTAATTAAATTGAATTTGTTATAAAAAGGAAGGTATGAGATGATAAGTGTTCTGCAATATGCCTTAGCTAGTTTTATTGAATTGATTATATTTATGCTATTATGGTCAAAGTTTTGTGCGAAAGAAGAAAATAATTGGTGGAAAAATTTATCTATAATATTAATAGAAATAGTTATACTAATGATAATAAATAATGTCAATGTTTATGTGGATTTTTTTATTAGGTATATTAGTATGATAATCTTAATAAAGGTAATGTATAAGAGATCCTTTATAAGGACAATAGTAGAATTTATTGTATTATCATGTGTTAATATGAGTTTGCAGATAATTCTAATTGCTTGTTCAAATTTTATGGGTTTTCCATATTCACATAAATTCGTATGGAGGATTACTCTTCTTTTTATTGAATTAATTTGTGCTGTTATTATATCAAAATGTAATTATAGTAAAATAACAAAGAAAGTTATGAAGTTGGACTCTAAGATATTATATTACTTTGCAATTAATTTAGGGTTATATATTGTATTTTCTAAATTTATATGGGAATATAACAAAAATATAATATTAGATAACCTCTTAGTATACATTTTTATTATATTAGCAATGATATCGTTGAATATATTTTTATACTATTATATTATTAAAATAAGTGAGGATAAAAAGATTTTAGAAATTCAGAACATGTATAAACCTATATTACTTGATATAGTAGAAGAGACTAGGAGAAAACAACATGATTTTAAAAATTATTTAAATACTTTAAATGCAATAGTAGAAGTAAGTAGCGAAAAAGAAGTTAAAAATGAATTAAGAAAGTATATTATGTCACTTAAAGATTCAAATGATATTATTGAAGACATCATATACATAGATAACATTATTATTAAGGCTATAATATACAATAAACTTTGTGATGCAGAGCGATTAAATGTGAAATTTTTATTTAATGTGACAAATAATTCATTGGATAATAGTTTAAATGATTATGAAATTTCAGATATACTAAACAATCTGCTTGACAATGCTTTCCAAGCAGTTATAAATGGTACTGAAGATAGGATTGTTATATTAAATATATGTTCAGAAGGAAATGCTAATATTGTAGAGGTTAGAAATAGTGGAATAACAATAAAACCAGATAATATAGAAAACATATTTAAAAGAGGGTTTTCTACCAAAAATGGTGATAATCGGGGATATGGTCTTTTTAATATTAAAGAAGTAGCTAAAAAAAATGGCGGGGATATTCAATTATCTTTTGAAGATGGTTATACTGTTTTTAAAATATTATTCAATCAAACCTCTAAAGTTACTAATATATCAAATATAAGTAACGTTAGTCTTTAATTTATTTAGAATAATCAACCAAGATATAGGTATTAAGATGGATGTTAATTTTATAATCCATCTTTTTGTTTTAATATAACTAATTAGAAAAAATTCAAGGTAAATGGGGGGACATGTGTGAGAATATTTTTCAAATATACAGTCAAAAGTATGGTTGAAAAAAAAGCTAGATTTTGTTTGCTGATTTTGGCTATAGCAATGAGTACAGGGTTATTAGTAACAGTTTCATGAACAGTTAAAATTGCAATTAGCAGTTTTGAAAAACCAATGACAGAATCCTATGAGGGAAAAGATATAGTTATATCATCTAAAGGGGCTGGGGCTTTCTTTAATCCTAGAGATATAAAAGAAATAGGAATTAAAAATATAAATTCTGAAATAGACTTAGCAGCAACAACTAATGGAGAGGAAATAAACAATGTAACAATTAGAGGTAAGGAAGACAAAAACATAAATAAAGATAATTTAATTGAAGGTAACTTAACTAGATTCATTGGAGAAAAGTGTATAATTTCAAAAAGAACATCTGAGGATAAAAAATAAACTTTAAAGTTAATAAAGGGGAGTTTATATCAATTATGGGGCCATCCGGAGGATGAAATGTTAGACATAATTGGTATGCAAGATAAGAGAAAACTTACTCCAAGGGAATTATCAGGGGGACAGCAACAGAGGGTTGCTATAGCAAGAGCTTTAATATTTGAACCGGAAATAATATTTTTGGATGAACCAATTGGAAATCTTGATTCAAAAAATGGAACAGATATGATGAATTTATTTAAGAAAATAAATAAGAAATATGGTAAAACATTGATACAAGTAACTCACTCTGAAGAGGCTGCAAAATATGATACATCTATTATAAAATTGATTGACGGAGAAATAGTAGATAGGGAAGAGCTTGTAAAAGAAGTAATGCAATAAGTAATGGTGATTTAACTTGTCACTTGCCATTGATGTGTCACCAATATTCCGTTCATGAGAAAAAACGTACGTTATGAGGGTTTTAGGTTGTTTTATATAAAAAGAATAGTAAAATATAAATGTGATGTTAAGTTATATACAAGGAGGCATATTATGGACAATGAAGTATTGAAAATTGATAATCTTAAAAAAACAATTGGTAAACGTACTATAGTTTCAGATATCTGTTTTGAACTAAAAAAAGGAGAAATATTTGGGTTTCTAGGACCTAATGGAGCTGGAAAATCTACTACTATTAAGATGATTGTTGGGCTATCAAAAATTACTGAGGGAACTATTTACGTGGGTGGATGCTCAGTTAAGGATGATTTTAAAGGGGCAATGCGTAATATTGGGTGCATAGTTGAAAATCCAGATATGTATAAATATATGTCTGGAATGGATAATCTTAAGATGTTTGCTAAAATATATGAAGGTGTGGATGAGGCACGTATCAATGAAGTAGTGAAAATTGTGGATCTTGAGAAAGCGATAAATGACAAAGTAAAAACTTACTCGCTTGGAATGAAGCAGCGATTAGGAATTGCCCAAGCACTTCTTCATAGTCCAAAACTTCTTATACTTGATGAACCTACTAATGGACTTGACCCAGCCGGAATTAAGGAAATGCGAGTGTTACTTCGTAAGTTAGCATCAGAGACTGGTCTTACAGTGCTTGTATCTAGTCATATCTTAGGAGAAATGCAACAGATGTGCGACCGTGTTGGTATAATTAATAAAGGTAAAATTATAACTATAAAATCTGTTGAAGAACTCCTTAATATGACAAAGGAAGATGATAAAACAGTTTTGGTATTAGAATCAGATGATAATGAGAAGGCAGTTTCACTTCTAACAGGCATTAATATAAATAGTAGCATATTAGGTGATGGAGTACATATTGAAACTACTAAGGAACGTGTACCTGAAATAGTTACAACCTTAACAACGGCAGGTATTGCTATTTTAGGAATGGATAAGAAAGAGACACAATCGCTTGAAGATGTATTTATGAAACTTACAGGGGAGGGCAAATAAAATGGGTAGTTTTTTTACACTTGTTTCAATAGAAAACATGAAATTGTGGAAAAGAATCTCTACAAAAGTAATGTTCTTAATAATGATTATACTTATATTAGCGGCAACTGGTGTTTATAAATATTACACTGTGTCACAGAAGGTTCCTAATACTATTAAAGTTTCGCAAAATTGGAAACAAGAATTGCAGACTAATATAGTACTACAAAAGATTGAACTAAAGCAGGCACAGGGTAGTACGAATAAGATGGCAAAAGCATCTATAGGGTCACTGGAAAAGGTAATCGCAGAAGGTGAATATAGTGTTAAAAATAACATCAAACCAGAAACTCAAAAAAATGTTTGGTCAAGAAGTACGGATTTTGCTTCAAAGGCTGGTTACGGTGGAATTATTGCGCTTTTCGTAATAATAGCATGTACAGCATTAGTTGCGGGCGAATTTTCAGAAGGCACAATGAAAATGATGATATCAAGACCTTATAAACGTTATGAGATTCTTTCTGCAAAGCTAGTATCTACGATAATTTATGGTCTTGAACTTTTGGTAGCAACATTTTTATTGAACTTTGTAATGATGGGTATATTATTTGGGTTTAGTGGCATGGGGGCTAAGGAGATGTTGTGGACAAGTAGCAGCATAATATATGTTCCAGCAGCATTAAAAACGATTATTGTATTTTTACTTGATTATCTTCAAGTACTTAATTATGTAATAATAGCTTTTGCAATTTCGGCAATATCCCGTTCTCGATCAATTGCAACTGGATTTTCTTTATTCTTGCTATTCGTTGGTAGTGGCATAGTGCAATTATTAGCTATATTTTTCAGTTGGGGTAAATATCTTCCACTTGGGATGTCTAATTTTTCTGCATTTGTTACTTCAGGAGCACCTATTGGTGGAATAACAATGACATATGCTATTGTACTATCAGCAATATATTTTGTAATATTCGCATTTGCCGGTTTTTATGTTTTTGAAAAGCGTGATATTTAAATTTGTATAATTAGTATTTAAGTATAATTATAAAAACAGCGAGAGCAAAAATGTTCTCGCTGTTTTTATAATTATAATAGAATGGCATATAGTTGATCGTTTACATAAATTAGACTATCTTATTAAATAAATATTGACAAAAAAAACACCTTAAAGTATAATATTTTAAAACAAAGAAAATAAATTTGAATATTGTGAAAACTTTGATAGGGAAAGTAAGCATTCTTCATATTCTAAGAGAGTGGGGACGGTGTAAACCCATAAATGGTTAATGTTGAAACTCACCCTTGAGTTGTAAGTTGAAGTTATATTGTTTATATGTTGTATAGAAACAGTATGGGGTAAGCCGTGCCGGCGTATATTAATTATACACCGTTATAAAATGAAGATATAAAAATGGGTGGTACCGTGATAGACTTTTCGCCCCAAGGGGATGAGGTCTTTTTTTTATACTTAAAATTCTAATTTATATAAAATTGAAGGAGGTACAAAAATGAAAGCTGCGGTTGCAATAATTAAGTGTTTACAAGAAGAAAATGTTAAAATAGTGTTTGGTTACCCAGGGGTTCCGGTGGGACCTTTATATGATGCATTAAGGAACTCTGATATACAGCATATATTGGTAAGGCATGAACAAGCAGCAGGCCATAGTGCCAGTGGATATGCAAGGGCTACAAGGTCTATAGGAGTATGCATTGCAACGTCAGGCCCGGGAGCTATTAATCTTATAACGGGAATTGCTACTGCATATGCAGATTCTATACCAATGATTGCAATAACAGGACAAGTGCGAACAGACCTAATTGGAAAAGACGTTTTTCAAGAAGCAGATATAATTGGAGCAACAGATTCTTTTACAAAACATAGTTATTTAGTTAAGGACGCAAAAGATATACCTAGGATTATGAAAGAAGCATTTTATATAGCAAGAACTGGAAGACCAGGCCCGGTACTTGTGGATGTACCATTAGATATTCAAAATACAGAAATTGAATTTGAATATCCAAGTGAGATTAATATAAGAGGGTATAAACCTACTATAAATGGAAATAAAAGGCAAATAAAAAAGGCATTAGAAAAGATTAAAAGCAGCAAGAAGCCTCTTATTTGTGTCGGCGGCGGAGTAATGTCGGCTAAGGCTGAAAAGGAACTAACAAAGTTTATAGAAAAATCTAATATTCCAATGGTACACACATTAATGGGTAAGGATGGAATACCATCAAAATATTCTTATAACGTTGGATTAATTGGGTCACACGGTTATAAATATGCTAATAAAGCAGTAGCTGAGGCAGATGTTCTAATTCTTGTTGGTACAAGAGTTGCTGATAGAGCAACAGGTGGGTCTAAGAGCTTTGGAAAAATGGCAGATATTATTCATATTGATGTTGATCCAGCAGAGATAGGTAAAAATCTAAGCGCGCTTATTCCTGTAGTTGGGGATTGTAAAAATATATTACAAGAGCTTACTGATGGAGTAACGAAAACTGATACAAAAATGTGGATAGAGCAAATTAACTTTTGGAAAAATGAATATGTTAAAATTAGGCCATCGCGCGAAAAAGTAAATCCACAATATGCATTAGAACTTTTATCACAAATGATAGAAGAAGATGCTTTGATTACAGCAGACGTTGGGCAAAATCAAATCTGGACTTCTCATTATCTTGATATGGTGGGTGATAGAAGATTTTTGACTAGCGGTGGACTTGGAACAATGGGATATTCTATTCCTGCATCAGTTGGCTGTAAGCTCGCTTTTCCAAAGAGACGTGTTGTTGCAGTAATGGGAGATGGAAGTTTTCAAATGAGCATGTCTGAGCTAGGTACTATTAAACAAAATCATTTAAATATAATATTTTTATTATTTAATAATTCAAATCTTGGTATGGTACGTGAATATCAAAGCAATGTATATAAAAATACTTATGGAGTAAGTTTATATGAAAATCCTGATTTTGTAAAATTGGTAGAAGCTTATGGATTTTGCGGAAAAAGAGTTAACACCAATTCAGAATTAAAAGGGGTTCTAGAGGAAGCTATGGTAAGTAATAAAACTTTTTTGATAGAATGTATTGTAAGTGAAGAAGAAAGCACATTATAGAAGGGAGTGGGAAATTATGAATAAATACATTTTATCTATATTAGTTGAAAATCATCCAGGTGCTTTAAGTAAAATGGCCGGTTTATTTACGCGTAGAGGTTATAATATTGATAGTTTAACTGTTAGTATTACAGATGATCCTAGTATATCGCGTATGACAATTGTAGTCAGCGGCGATGAACAAATCACTGAGCAAATTGTAAAACAATTGAACAAATTAGTTGATGTAATAAAAATATTAGAGCTAAGTCCTGAAAAATCTATTTCTAGAGAAGTGGCGCTCATCAAAGTAACGCTTGATCAAAGTACTAGATCTTTTATTATAGAAACAGTAAATATATTTAAATGTAATATTGTAGAGATGAATGTAAAGAGTATTATTATTGAAATTACTGGTGATGAGGAGAAGGTATCTTCATTTATTGAATTAATGAGGCCGTATGGAATTAAGGAAATTGTCCGTACAGGACTTGCGGTGCTTCAACGACGTTCAGAAATAGATTAGTAAAATCGTACAGGACAAATTCATACAAAATTTCCTATATTTTAAGTATTAATACGTAATATAGTGTAATATAGTAGAAAGTTATTAGTATTACTTTGTGAAAGGAGATATTATGGATAATGATAAATTAATTCATTTTAAAAATACAATTCCAAAAAAGTTAAGCGGTTTTATAGAACCAGAGTTATTTCTTAAATATGAAGTAAAGAGAGGGCTTAGAGATGTTGATGGTCATGGAGTACTTGTAGGTTTAACGGAAATCAGTCAAGTGAATGCTTCTATCGTAAAAAATAATAAGACAATTCCAGCCCCAGGTGTTTTAAAATATAGAGGTATAAGTATTGAAAATTTAGTGGATGGATTTTTAAAAGATGGTCGATTTGGATTTGAAGAGACTTGTTATTTATTGCTTTTTAGTGAGCTTCCAAAGAAAGATGAACTTAAAAACTTTACAGGTTTACTTTCTAAATATCGAAATCTTCCAGATGATTTTGTTCGGGATATGATACTTAAAATGCCAAGTAAAAATATAATGAATTCACTCGCAAGAAGTATATTAGCTCTTTATAGCATAGATGATAAAGCAGAGGATACTTCTGCAAGTAATGTTTTAGAACAATGCATGAGGCTTATTGCTTGTTTCCCACTCATGGTGGTTTATGGTTATCAGGCACTATCACATTATCATAACAATAACAATTTACTTATCCGTAGCCCACTTGAGGAGTTAAGTACAGCTGAGAATATTTTGTACATGCTACGTGATGATAGTAAATACACTAAACTTGAAGCTACAATACTTGATCTTGCATTAGTGCTTCATGCAGAGCATGGTGGTGGTAATAACTCTACATTTGTTACACATGTAATAACATCTTCGGGTTCCGATACTTACTCAGTAATAGCTGCTGCACTTGGTTCTTTAAAAGGGCCAAAACATGGGGGCGCAAACATAAAAGTTGTTCAAATGTTTGAAGATATGAAAGAGAAAGTAAGTGATTGGAAAGATGATGCAGAAATCAAACAATATTTATTAAAGATATTAACTAAAGAGGCATTTGATAAAACCGGATTAATCTATGGAATGGGTCATGCTGTTTATTCAATATCTGATCCAAGAGCTGTTATTTTTAAAAAATACGTTGGAAGACTTGCAAAAGCTAAAGGTTTAGAAGATGAATATAATCTTTATGCAAAGGTAGAGGAACTAGCACCTATTGTAATTGCAAGTGTTCGAAAGATTTATAAAGGTGTAAGTGCTAACGTAGATTTTTACTCAGGCTTTGTATATAGAATGCTTGGAATACCAGATGAGATGTTCACCCCTATTTTTGCTGTTGCCAGAATAGCTGGTTGGAGTGCTCACAGGATTGAAGAAATAATAAATAATGGTAAAATTATTAGACCTGCATATAAATGTGTTTCAGGAAATAGTACCTATATTCCATTAAGTGATAGATAATAATATATTTTATATATAAGCAATAAAAAGAAGGACAACTATACTGTCTTAGTGGCAGATGAGTTGTCCATTTTTTATTGACTAAAATTGTTATATTACATATAATGGTGCTTGGCGTAAATATAGATTTTTGTAAAGGAGTAAATGTATGACTAATATATTTAACATTTTAATAGGATTATTTATTATTTTTATATTGTGGGTTTTAATTGAAGCTCAGGTTTATAGAGTTCGAAAAATTAAAATAAAAAATAGCAAGATACCGAAAGGATTCAACAATTTTAAAATAATTTTTATTTCGGATATGCATTATGGAAAAGGTTTCAGCAGCAACAGATTAATAAACATAGTAAATAAGATTAATAAAATAGAGCCAGATATAATAATAATAATAGGCGGAGATTATTTAGACATTTCAATAAAAAGTAATAGGAATGTAAGTAAGTATTTAGACAAGGAAATTCAAGTCCTAAAAGGATTAAAAGCTAAGTTGGGAATTTTTACAGTACTTGGGAACCACGATTATTTTAGAGGAAAAGAGTATTTGTTAAAGAAACTTAATTCAAATTCCTTTAAGATACTTAAAAATGGGAAGGAATTAATAAGTAAGGGGGGAGATATTATAGAACTAATAGGCGTGGATGATTTACTTGAGGGAATTCCAGATGCCAATGTGTTAAAAAAAGCAAGTGACAATTTTACAATTGCTATATCACATAATCCAGACTTTTTTAGTGATTACAAAAATGTTATTAATTATGACTTAGGTTTTGCAGGACATACTCATGGGGGGCAAGTAACTTTTTTTGGATTATATGCACCATATACATCATCTAAATATGGACAAATGTATTGCAAGAAGATAATTCATGAGACAAATAGAGATATAATATTAACTAATGGCATTGGCAATGGGAAAATTCCTATAAGATTTTTTGCTATTCCAGAAATCGTAGAAATTGATTTAGAAGTCTAGGTTTCTATAAACTGCACAAAAAACCATAGTATAAACATTTTTTTAATGCTTACACTATGGTCAATGTGAAATTAAATACTATACATCTAATTACAAATTTACATCATGTATATTTTTGGTTATGCTACTATTTCTTTAAGTAATTTTGAAAAGTATGCTGCATGGGACTTTTCTTCTTCAAGAATTGTGAACAATATTCCAGAAATATCATTTTGAGATACTTTTTCGTACATTTGTGTATAGATACTTATTGTAAGTTCCTCTGTTTTAATTGAATAAGTAAGTGCTGCTTTTAAGTCTTTGAAAGCATCACTAGGTTGCTCTTTTTTATTGAAAACTTGATTTTCAATTAAATTTTTCAAGTATTTTGTTACTTCTATATCAAAGAGATAAGTGGAATCCATTTCATTACCAGTACTTAAATCAGTAAAAAGTTTTGTAAATTTTTCTTTGTGAATAAATTCTTGACCAGCAGCAACTAATAAAAAATCTTTTATTTTTCCAGTTGTATGTTTAGCACCATTGATGTAGAAATCATATCCTTCTTCTTCCATTAATATGGAAATTTTCAACATTTCAAGACCACTAAAAGTAGTATTTGTCATAAGATCGCTCCCTTTCTTTTTTGCTTAATAGCATATTTTGCATAAAAAGCCTCAAGCTAATATTAACTTTCTTTTGTTAAATATTCAAGACTATTATAAAAATTCCTTTTTAATTTAATATTTAGATAGAATTAAAAAGGAATTTTTATAATTCGTAATTATATTTGTAGGTTTTTCTTTTTTATTTTTATAGGCATATATAATTTATAAAAATCAGCCGCCGTAAGGATTAAAGGTGGCCCATAATAGCTAAAAAAATCAATCATTTTGGTACCGTTTCCAACAGAAGGGTTTGCATAAACAAGTTGCTTACTAAAAAAGACTATTCCAATAGTACAGCCTATTATTTTAATATTTATATTTAGTTTAATGTTATTTAGCCTTGACTCAAAAATAAAATTATTTATATTATCAATAACTACTTTTCTAGGATAACTTAGATTAATAATTTTAATTATAACAAACTCCTCCTCATATATGTTTTACCTTAATAATTATATAGTATTATTAATTTACTAAAATGTTCCAATAAGTAAAATAAATTAATTGTATTAATATTTTTGAACTCTTTAATTTTTATGATATACTTGGTGTTGTAACTTTATGGGTCAAAAAAGGAAAAGATGATAATTATTAATATCACAAGTCATATGGTGTATTTATACAAATAAAAAAGTTTAAAGTAGAATTTATTAATAATTATAAGAATAGTTATATTTATTAGAATGGAGGTATTATTATGAAAACAAATGAATTGCCAAATTATTTTAAAAAGATTGATAATGAACTGTGGTTTGAAGAGGTTGAAGTTGAGAAAAAAAATTTGAAAATTAGTTATAAGGTTAATAATTGTTTTTCTTATTCCAAATCTTCATATCAAGAGGTAGCATTAATTGATACTAATGCATTTGGCCCTTGTCTTGTGCTTGATGGTGTAATGCAGACTACATCTGCTGATGGATTTATATATAATGAAATGATTACACATATTCCTGTACTTACCCATAAAAATCCTAAAAATGTTTTAGTAATTGGTGGAGGAGATTGTGGAGCTGTAAGAGAATTATCGAAGTATGAAGAACTCGAGACAATTGATATGGTGGAGCTTGATGAATTAGTAACAGATGAATGTATAAAATTTCTTCAGGAAATAAGTGGAGGTCCAGATTTTGATAAAAGGATTAATTTTAAGTTCGGAGATGGAGTTGAATATGTAAAGAAGACTGATATTAAATATGATATAGTTATGGTTGACTCACCAGATCCTGAGGGTCCCGCTAAAGATTTATTTGGAGAAGAATTTTATAAAAATGTAAAAAGAACATTAAAAGCTGATGGAGTAATGGTATGTCAAAGTGAATCTCCGATGATTCATCGAAACATAATTGAGAATACAAGAAAAATATTAAAAAATAATTTTAAAATAGTAAAAACATATATCGCTTTTGTACCAACTTATCCAGGTGGAATATGGAGTTTTACAATGGCATCAGATGTTTATGACCCTAGTAATATGGATGTAAATAGATTACCACTGGAAACTCGTTATTTGACAAAAAAAATTGTAAAATCTTGTTTTGATCTTCCTAATTTCATAAGTGATCTTAAATAAATTATTTAATATGTTATTTATTAAGTATATATCGTTAAAAAAGACAACATGAGGGTGGGCAAAAATGAATATTTTCAAGAAAAAATCTTTTGAGCAGATGCAGGATGGAATACATCAGTCTGGTTTAAAGAAAGACCTTACAGCAAAAGACATAGCAGCTTTAGGTATAGGTGCTGTTATTGGAGTAGGAATATTTGTGGCAACAGGTGCAGGAGCACATATTGCAGGGCCAGCAGTTATTATATCATTTGTGTTAGCGGGAATTGTTGCTTGCTTATGTGGACTCTGTTATTGTGAACTTGCAACAATGTTTCCAGTAGCTGGTAGTACGTATTCTTATGCTTATATAGCATTTGGAGAAATAGTTGCAATGTTAATAGGGTGGTGTTTAACCGCTGAATATTTAGTTGCTTGTAGCGCAGTAGCATCAGGGTGGTCTGGGGCGTTCGTCGGTCTTTTAAAGACATCAAGTATTAATTTGCCAAGTATTATTACTTCATCACCAAGTAATGGTGGAATAGTAGATCTACCTGCAATACTAATAGTATTATGTTTAACTCTGCTTTTGTGTTTTGGAATGGAGGAAAGTTCTAAAATTAATAATATAATTGTCAGCATAAAAATAGGTATAATACTTATTTTTGTAATGGTTGGAGTAGGACATATTAATGTTGCAAACTATAAACCATTTGCACCATTTGGGTTTAAGGGAGTTTTTGCAGCAACAGCATCAATATTCTTTTCTTATCTTGGATTCGATGCAATTGCAACTAGTGCTGAAGAAGCTAAAGATCCAAAGAAAGGTGTAGCTATAGGTCTTATATCATGTTTAGTTATAGTTAGTATATTGTATATTGCTGTTGCATTTGTACTTACTGGAATTGTTCCATATAATACTATAGATTTACAAAATGCACTGCCTGCTGCACTAGCGACAATAGGAATAAACTGGGGTTCTATTTTAGTTGGAGTAGGTTGTATAGTTGGAATGATATCTACAATTTTAGTTGTGCTTTATGGACAGGTAAGAATATTTATGGTAATGTCTAGAGATGGATTATTACCAAAGTTATTTTCAAAAATTCATAAAAAATATAAAACACCATACATAGCAACAATTATTACTGGTGTCATTGCAGCAATAATAGCAGGATTTTTACCATTAGATATTATTGTTCAATTTCTAAGCATTGGAACTCTTTTAGGATTTATAGTTGTTGCCTTAAGTGTGATAGTACTTAGAAAAAAGATGCCGGATTTTAATAGAACTTTTATCTGTCCACTTGTACCAGTAACACCAATACTTGCTATAATTTGTTGTTTGGTTTTATTAAGTAGGCTCGGAATAAAAACATGGATTGGATTTATAGTTTGGTTGATAATTGGCATTATTACATACATAGTGTATGGTAGAAAACATAGTGTTATTCAAAATGAAGATAGGTTAGAAGTATAAAATGTTAAAATTAAGGCATGCCATTTGATGAAAATGGTATGCCATTATTTGTGTTTTAATTTTAACGAAATGTTTAAAAGGAGAAAAATAAAATGAAGATAATCATGTTTAGTGGAAGAGAAGAATGTATTATGTCAAACTAGTGGGGTGAAAAACGTGGTATTGAAATTAAAAATGTTTCTGAACTGCTAACTATGGAAAATATAAATCTAATTAAAGGATTTGATGGTGTTTGTGTTCGTCAAATAAAAAAAATAGATAAAGAGATTTACAAAGAATTAAATGAAATGGGAATAAAACACATATCATCACGTACAGCAGGAGTTGATATGTTTGATATAAAAGAGGCTACAAAATAGGGCTTAACTATTACAAACGTTCCAGTTTATTCACCTAATGCAATTGCGGAGTACGCTGTAGCAGCTTCACTTAATATTACGCGTCATGTTATACAAATTGCAGAAGCAATGAAACGACAAGATTATCGCTGGACTAAAGACATATTATTAAAAGAAATAGGTTAAATGACTGTTGCAATTGTTGGAACTGGGAGAATTGGATGCATAGCAGCTAGAACTTTTAAAGCATTTGGTGAAAGAGTTATAGGATTTGATTTATATCCTAATAAAAACGTAAAGTATTGTATAGAATATGTTGATACACTTGAGGAAACAGTTAAAGAAGCAGATTTAATTTCACTACATATGCCAGCTATAAAAGAAAATTTTCATTTGTTCAATAAAACAATGTTTAATAAAATGAAATAAGCGTATTTTTAGTTAATACAGCTATAGGAACAATTGTTGATACAAAAGCATTAATTGAAGCTTTAGATAGTGGCAAGGTTGCTGCAGAAGTTATAGATACATATAAAAATGGGATAAGTAAAAATAAAATAAACTAATAACAATTAAACCGGGTTTTATTACAATAATATAACAATAATGGAAAAATGATTGCTTATATAAAGAGAGTAATGTATTATTTTATTATAAATAGAAATTTAAATGGTGGGTTTAAGTATCTGAATATACAATGTTGATAATGATTCAATAAAATCTAGAAAATTTATAATTAGGAGTGGTAAATATGATAAAAAATATGATTAATGAACTTCTTAAGTTTGATGAAAATAAATGGGAAAAGTATATATATGCTCGAGAACCATTAAAAAATAAGCTTAGTCAAAAGCAAAAAAGCGAATATAAAAGTGGCGCGGAAAATTGTGGGCATGATATAGCTAATGAAATTATCGTAAAATATGGCTTACTCACACCTAGAGAATATGCACAAAAGTTGGAAGTAAAAGTAATTGACGCCATAGATCAGGAGAGTACTGAACGCGTTATGTTTATGAAATTCGAACGACCTAGTACCATAACTGTTTTTAATAAAGTTGTAGATAAGGCTAATGAGATTATAAAGTCAGAAGGGTTAGAAGAATTGTTAGAAAATATTAATGTTTATGATATGATAATTGCACATGATTTATTTCATAATTTTGAGTGTAATCGTGAAATATATACAAATCAGGTTAAAATAAAACAATGGTCACTAGGTCCATATAAACATATGTCAAGGTTATCATGCCTTTCGGAGACTGGAGCTATGGCATTTGTAAAGGAACTGCTAAATATCGAATATTCACCATTCATATTTGATGTTGTTTTTTTATATACTGTTAATAAGATAAGAGCACGGGAATTATTTGAAGCTATATGTAAGCTGGAATAGCTTTCAACATGCATTGTAGGAGTAAAAAGTTAATAAATAGGACTTCAGCAATTTTACTTAAGTCCTATTTATTAAAGATTATTTATGTTTTCATTTTGAATATTAACTATTTCTGCATCAGTATTGTCTTCTATAAAAGTGATAATATGCTCCATTGTGGAATCAAGTTGCGATGAAGTTCCACATAATCCAGCAACACCAATAACTATTGTTTGATGGATATCTTGGTCATCAACTTCTGCTACTGATATGTTGAATTTATTCTTTAATTTTTGAATTATACTTTTTACAACCATTCTTTTTTCTTTTAAAGAGTGGGACCATGATGCTCTTAGGGTGACTTTCATAATTAAAATCTTCATATATTTTTCACCACCATTTTTATTATAAATATAATTTAGTGTCAATTCTTCTATCGTAGTCTGACCAATTATCAGATTCTGTTTTATCCTTCATTTGAGAAATTTTATTCATAGTAGCATCTGTTGAATCAGCAAAATTAACTATAAACGATTCTTCCATTTTCATACCCCGTGGAGAACCAAATTCAGGTTTGCCGTGATGTTGAACTATACATCCCTTTATCCTCGCAACAAAATCTTCAGAATAAAGTGATTCATTCCCTCGAATAGCTTTATCGATTAATTCTACACCAATAACAATATGACCTTCCATTTCACCTCTAAGTGTATATTTAAAAGGACCATCATAATATAATTCATAAATCTTACCAATATCATGAAGTTTTGCTGCAAGTACAGCTATCTCAGTTCGCCTACATTCGTATCTTTCACAAAGAGTAGCAGTTAAATACATAACATTTAAGGTATGTTCTGCAAGACCACCTATATAATTATGATGCATAGATACTCCGCCTATTCCTCTTTGAAATTTATCTAAGAATAGTTCGTCTTTAAAGAAATAGTCATTTAAGGCTTTACCTTCAGTTGAAGTAACATACTTATTTGTAAGGGTGTCCATTTCTTTCATAATATCTTCAATAGGTCTCTTCACTGTTGGTAGATAATCAGACAAATTATAATCTAAAATAAATTTATACTTCTTAACATCTAAGTTTTTATCTTTAAATCCCTCAACTTCTATGACGCTTCCTTCTTTAATATCGCCATTTTTGCTAGGTATATTAGCTTTTACTTCTCCACTTTTATCTACCAAAATGCAGACAAACTTAGAAGCATCTTTGAACATTATTTTCATTACCATTAATGAAATTTTTATATTAGTTCCACTTTTTATATCGTTTAAGAAATTCTCTTTTGTAATCATATGAGCCTCCAAATTAAATTTATTTTTATAAGAATATAAGTGTTAAAATCTATTTGCGCTTATTACTGTACCATATTTAATGGTATCTGACTAATTTTAATTAAGCACTTAGAATTTTTAGAGAGAGATTACAACAATAACTGTAGGAAAAAGGTATTAATTTCATAATTCATGGCAAAATAAAGTAAAAAAGCATTATTGAAATGAATAAGGAGAGGATTTAATGGAGAACCAAAAAAGTTTAAAGATTATTCCTTTAGGAGGACTCGGAGAAATAGGAAAGAATATAACGGCTATTGAATATGATGATGAAATAATCGTTATAGACTGTGGTGTATCATTTCCGGATGAAGAAATGTATGGTGTAGATTTAGTGATTCCAGATATAACTTATTTGAAAAATAATGCGAAAAAGGTAAAAGGATTTTTTTAACTCATGGTCATGAAGATCATATAGGTTCTTTGCCATTTATTCTAAAACAATTGAATGTACCTATTTATGGCACTAAGCTAACATTAGGATTAATTGAAAATAAACTAAAGGAACATAATATATTGAAATACTGTAAGCTTAATATTGTAAATGCTGGAGAAACAATAGAGCTAAAAAATCTTAAAATAGAGTTTATTAGAGTTACGCACAGTATAGCTGACGCTTGCGCTATTGCTATACATTCACCAATAGGTGTTATATTGCATACTGGTGATTTTAAAATTGATTATACCCCGATTGATGGATTAGTAACGGATTTGGAACGTATCTCAAATTTAGGTAAAGAAGGAGTTCTACTTCTTATGGCTGATAGCACAAATGTTGAACGTGAAGGGCACTCAATTTCTGAGAAAACTATTGGAAAGACTCTAACTAGAATATTTTCTCGTGCAGTTGGGAGAGTTATTGTAGCAATATTTGTATAAAAAAACAAAATCGTAGACCAATTATTCTTCCAATCATTATGGAAATTTAACTAAAAAATCTATTAGTAAGTGATAATAAATTTATAGCTTTAAGTTTTTACATAATACTCCTTTTTTATTTAATTTTATTTAAATAGTGATAAATTTCTATGAGTATTATTTATAATATTGCACATTATAATAGTACAAATGAAAATCATTATCAAAAAGAGGAGGTGACTTATATGTCAAGAAATAGAGTATTAGTACCACAGGCTAAAGCTGGGTTAAATAAATTTAAAATGGAAGCAGCTAAAGAAGTAGGAGTAAATCTTACAGATGGTTACAATGGTGATTTAACTTCAAGAGAGAATGGTTCAGTAGGTGGACAAATGGTAAAAAAAATGGTTGAAGATTACGAAAAGAATTTGTAATTAAAAAACAAAAATTAAAGTATGAAAATTAAGCCTAGCGTAATTGCTAGGTTTTTTTAGTGTGCCCGGCATGGGCGTTTACTCGTCGGTGAAAGTCCGATACGGG
>ERZ1463035.38-NODE-38-length-27501-cov-12.548422_pt1 | contig 27501 bp, 40 predicted proteins | sample MGYA00564486_ERZ1463035 | MGnify/ENA primary metagenome ERZ1463035 (study PRJEB39244, sample SAMEA3635149) | Helicobacter pylori | study: EMG produced TPA metagenomics assembly of PRJEB11511 data set (Assembly of a 5300-year-old Helicobacter pylori... | reverse complement strand
TATATAATTGTAAAGCCTTGAAGTCACTTGACTACAAGGTTATGAAATTAACTATAATAATATATTAATAGGGGGAATTAGAATGTTAGAACAAGAAGGAAAAAATGCAAAAAACACAGATGGTCAAATAGCAATGAAAGATGGAAAAATAGTTAAATCCAATTCTAAAAATGCAGCAAGACCTGCTTTCTTGAACACTTTTATGGCTAGCATTATAGATTTAATAGTTATTGGTGTTATATCAACAGTAATAGTATTTTTAGCAGATGCTGTGCTTAGAATATCAGGATATGCATTAACTCAAAAATTTGGAATGATATTTGTTGCTTTTATGGTTGTGATGGTATTATATATGAGTATAATGGAAAGTGGAAAAATGTCTGCTACACTTGGAAAGAAAGCATCAGGATTATTTATTACTAAACGATAGGAGTTTGTGAAAAAAATATGCAAAGAAGAAAAGAATATGAATTTAATATAGAAGCGTTAGAATTTCCAGCACAAGGGATAGCATACTATGAGGGTGAAAAGGTAATGATTAAAAATACATTGCCAGGTCAAAAAGTAATTGCTAAAGTATCAAGAAAGAAGCCATTAGTAGTAGAAGCAAAACTTGTAAAAATACTTGAAGATGTAGACTATAAAGTTGAACCTCTTTGCAAAATCACTGAATTTTGTGGAGGATGTAGTCATCAATTTCTATCTTATGAAAAACAATTAGAATTTAAAAAGCAACAGGTATTAAAATTGTTTGAAGACGAAGAAATAAAAGACTTTGAATTTTTGGGTATACAGCAGAGTCCTGAGCAATTCGAGTATAGGAATAAAATGGAATTCACTTTTGGTGATTTTAGAAAGAACGAAGAATTAACTTTAGGTATGCATACAAAAGGAAGAAGTTTTAGCATAGTTACTGTTGATGATTGTAAAATAGTTGATGTAGATTTTAGAGAAATTTTAAAATTAGTATTAAATTATTTTACAGAGCTAAAATTGCCACATTACAATGTAATGGAACGTAAGGGATATTTAAGAAACTTAGTGATTAGAAAGGCAAAAAATACTGGTGAAATATTAGTTAATTTAGTAACCACATCACAGATGGATTTAGATCTTAGCGAAATTACGAGTAAACTTAAAGAATTAAAATGTGCTGGTGTTATTACAGGAGTAATGCATACATATAATGACTCATTATCTGATATAGTTCAAGCTGATAAAACTGAACTATTATACGGAAAAGATTATATTATGGAAAATATATTAGATCTTAAGTTTAAAATAAATCCTTTTGCTTTTTTTCAAACAAATTCGAAAGGTGCAGAAAAACTTTATAGTATCGTTAGAGATTTTTTAGGTGATTCAGAATCAAAAGTTGTGTTTGATTTATATTGCGGAACAGGAACGATAGGTCAAATTGTCGCAGCTAAAGCTAAAAAAGTCTTGGGAATTGAATTAATAGAAGAAGCAGTTGCTGCTGCAAATGAAAATGCAAGAATTAATGGATTAGACAATTGCGAGTTTATAGCAGGTGATGTATCTAAGGTTATAAAAGATGTAAAAGATAAACCTGATAGTATTATCTTAGATCCTCCAAGAGCAGGTGTTCATCCTATAGCATTAGATTATGTAATAAAGTTTGATGCACCACACATAGTTTATGTTTCATGTAACCCTAAAAGTTTAGTTGTTGATTTAAAAGAAATGATCAATAACGGATATAAAGTTAATAAGGTGATATTGATGGATATGTTCCCTCATACTCCACATATTGAAACTATTGTTGATATAGTTAAGGCATAACTGGCGAAGCCATATATGCTAATCATCAATATACGGTAATTAAATAAAAATGATAGAACTAAGGATTGAGTTTCCTTAGTTCTTTTTTTTTTATGCATTTTAATCTAGATAAATATAAGTTATATGTAAATATAGAGGTTAATTGGAATAAATGGTATAATTATTAAAAGATTATTCAAAAGTTTGAAGCAGAAGGATAGTGCTGGTAACAATTAATTTACATAAGGGGAGAGAAATGAATATTAAAATCAAAAAATGCATTAAAAGTTCTTTTTCAGTAATTGGTAAAGAAGGTTCAACGAATGATGGAAATGGTTTTGTAAATAAGTTATGGGAAAATGCTGATAATCACTATAATGAGATTGAATTTTTGGCAAAGAAAGATGAAAAGGGAACTATTTTAGGCTTTTGGGGACTGATGAGTGATTTTTCAAGAAATTTTAAACCGTGGGAAGAGAATACTACAAATGGATTATATTTAGCAGGGGTAGAAGTTAGGGATAATGTTGAAGCACCTGATACCTGGATAAAGTGGACAGTTCCTTCATTTGAGTATCTTTATATCAAAGTGGATAATGAATATGGAGAAGCCTTTTCCTATGTTTTAAATTACATGGATAATAATAACATTAAATTAGCGGGTGCTGTATTTGATTATAATTGTCCTGAAGAAAATGGGCAATTGTATTTATTTTTCCCAATAAAAAGGTTATAAGTTACTATGTCATTAGGTAAATATAATTTTAAATTGTTTGATTCATAATTTCCATAAATATTGCATTAATCATAAAACTACGATTAATGGCGATTATTAAATGTGGTAAATTACCAACGTAATAATTTAAATTTAATAAAAGGGTGGAATAAAAATGGATTGTAAAAAAAGAGCAGGTGAAAAAGCAGTTGAGTACATTCAAGATGAAATGATTATTGGGCTTGGAACTGGGTCTAGTGTTTATCACACAATTGTAAAATTATCTGAGAAAGTAAAACTTGTTTGTTTCGACTTAGACGATACTTTAATTAGAGAAATACATTCCGTAATGTTGCCATGCATTTTAAATGGGAAAGAAAATGAGCACTCTTTAATTCAAAAGCAGGAAGAGTTATTTTAAATTGTTCATATAAAGAAAATTAAATTAAATATTGTTTACAATATGAAAGGATATGAATTTAATGTTAAAGCTGGGGTTAATAAGTGGAACAGTAAAGATTGAAGAATACAATCCTGAATGGAAAGATGAGTTCCTAAAAGAGGAAACATTGTTGAAAAAGCAATTACAAGATTATGATGTTGATATACAGCATGTTGGTAGTACATCAATAGTAGGATGTCATGCTAAACCAATAATTGATATAGCAATAGGCGTTGAATCTTTAGAGTATGGAGAACAACTAATTCCAGTATTAAGAAACATTGGATATATATATAATGGAGATGGGCATATAGCTGGGAGACACTTTTTTAAGAAGAAAGATGGAGAATTAAGTACGCATTATATACATGTAGAACCAATTAATGGTAAGCTATGGAATAATCACATTTTATTTAGGGATTATTTAAATAAACATCCGCTAATTATTATAAAATATTCTAATCTCAAAAAATATTTAGAAAAAGATTTTTTTAATAATATAAATAAGTATGCAATAGGAAAAAATCCTTTTATTGAAAAAGTTATTGAAACTGCAAAAGGAGAAAAAAATAAGAAATTATAATCCAAGAAAATATTTAAAAAAACGTTATGAATATTGCGATTATATTATTTTTTTATATACAAATTCATTTATACGATTATATAGAATTTTAAGACGCTGGATTCGGCAAAGAACGGGGAAGGAAGCATATAACACCAAGCCAACATTAAAGTTCTTATGGATGAATATAAAGTGGCATAATGAATTTAACAATTATAGGAAACAGTTAATATCTGAATTATTGCAATGTGGATTAAAATATAAAAGATTTAAAAATGCAAATGATGTTATCAAATTTTGTTATAACACATATGAATTAAAATGAGTCTGAAGAATATCACTAATTTATATTTAAGGTACAATCTTCTCTAAAATTTTATCAATCGTAAAAGTAGAATATATTCAACATTGTAAAAAACAGTGAAGTGATAAAACTATTGAGGAAGTAAACTATGGAATATTTTTATTAATACCAAAAGAATATCTTTATCGTGGACCATTGGTATACGATAACTGTGATTATAAGTATAATTGTGCCGTAACTGTAGAATTATGTTTTATTGATATATTGGGAAGGAGATTTATATGGTTATAAATCAAATATCAGAGAGAATATACTACTTGCCTTTCGATGAAAATACAGACAGACCAAATATTGGGTATATTTTCGGGAATAAGTATTCGATTATGATTGATTGTGGTAATTCGCCCAAACATCTTTCTTTATTTTATGCTGGACTTGAAGAGAGACATCTTCCTATTCCACAAATTGCTATTATTACACACTGGCATTGGGATCATACCTTTGGTATGAGATCATTTAATGGGATGACGATTGCAGGACAAATTACCAATAATAAACTGAAAGAAGTCATGAAATGGAAATGGACTGACAAAGCTATGAAAGATCGCCTTGTAAATGGTGAAGAAATTGAATTTTGCGATAAAAATATCCGAAAAGAATATAAGAATTTATCAGAAATTTGTGTGAAATCAGCTGATGTGATATTCGATAGTAGTATTTCAATTGACCTTGGGGGGATTACCTGTACAGCATTTTATTGTCCATCACCACACTCAAAAGACAGTGTGATTATCTATGTTCCAGAAGAGAAAATATTATTTTGTGGAGATGCAGATTCTCGAGACTTTTACGATAATAAGGGAGAACGTGAAGTTGGACGAGTAAAACAATATCGGGATGTTCTGATGAAAATTCCATTTGAAGTCTACTTACATGGTCATTGTGAACCATTGAGACGTGAACAGGTATTTATAGATTTAGAAAAAATGATTGAAGGTAATTAAAATAAAAAATACCATATAAAGCTAATTGCTGCAGAAAAGCAAAAGAACTATTGCCTTAATCGTTATTCTACGATATATGAATATTTGTAACAAAATGTGATTTAATGAGCAATGTAAATAACTCAATAAATAGTAATTTGAAAGGAAGCTATATTATGGGAGAATTATCAAAACTACCTAATATCGGGAAAGAGGTTGAAAGTCAGTTAAATAAAGTAGGAATATTCACTTATAATGAATTAAAAGATATTGGTACAGAAGAAGTGTGGCTGAAAATACAAAAAATCGATACTTCGGCATGTATTCATAGATTGTTAGCACTTGAAGGTGCAATTCATGGTATTAAGAAAACAGCATTGCCTCAGGAGCGTAAAGAAGAACTAAAAGATTTTTATAATTGGCACAAAATATAATTATTTTTTTGAGAGGAGAGGAAAGGTATGAAGAAACTTATAATAATAAATGGAACTATGGGAGTCGGAAAAAGTGCAACGTGTAAAGAATTGAATAAAACTCTTGATAAATCTGTTTGGCTTGATGGTGATTGGTGTTGGATGATGAATCCGTTTATTGTAAATGATGAAAATAAACAAATGGTTGAAGATAATATAATATATTTGTTAAGAAAGTTTTTATGTAATTCGTCTTTTGAATATATAATTTTTAATTGGGTAATTCATAGGGAAGAAATATTTGATATGATATTAAAAGGTGTTAATGATTTGGAGTTTGAATTGTTTAAAATAACTCTTATATGTTCACAAGAGAACCTTAAAAATAGAATATTGAAAGATATAAAAAATAATATAAGAACAGAAAATAGTTTGGAAAAAAGTTTAGATCGACTTCATTTATATCAAGAGATGAACACAATAAAAATTGATACAAGTAACATTACTATTTCTGAAACTACAAATAAAATCAAAGATATTATCTATACTTAGACTTTGAAATAATTTATTGGGAGGACTATTAATAAAAATGAGTTTGGTATGCCAAAGCTTATTGAGAGTAACAGTATTAAAAGATGTGCAAAATTGCCATAGGTGATAGCAATATTAAAATATGTATTTATTTAAATTAATAGAGGAGAGGCTTTAATGAGGAAATGGCAACGAAATTATATTATATGTTTTATATTTACTTTTTTATTATTATTTATAAATGTTCAGGTATTTGCAGGTACAGTAATTCGTGTAAGTAAAGTAAGTATAAATAAAAATAATGATACTTTAGTAGCAGGGCAGACAGATATACTAAAGGCAAAATTTACACCAACAAACGCAACAAATAGAACTGTAAAATGGAGATCTTCAAATAATACAATAGCAAAAGTAGATATTTGGGGCAAAGTAACATCATTAAAGGCAGGAATTACAACTATTACTGGAGTAACGGCTGATAAAGGATTAAAAGTTGCTTGTAAAATAACTGTTAACCCTAAGCCAATAATTCGTGTAAGTAAAGTAAGTATAAATAAAAGTACTAATACTTTAGTAGCAGGGCAGACAGGTATACTAAGGGCAACATTTACACCAACAAATGCAACAAATAGAACTGTAAAATGGAGATCTTTAAATAATACAATAGCAAAAGTAGATATTTGGGGTAAAGTAACATCATTAAAGGTAGGAACTACAACTATTACAGGAGTAACGGCTGATAAAGGATTAAAAGTTGCTTGTAAAATAACTGTTAAACCAAAACCTTATGTTCCAAGTTTGAAGTTGTTATTTAATTTAAATGATACCCACAATTTTCAATCACTCACTTATTTTAATAATTATATATACTGTGGATTTGATGTTGGAAGTGGACAAGGAGAAATATCTAAGTATAGTATGACAGGTACAAAAATATCACAAACAAAACCTATGAAAATAGGACACTCAGCCGACCTTGGATATAGAACTAAAACTGGAAACATCTATATGGCAAACGGCGGTGGTACAGCAAAAACACATGTATATGTTGTTAATTATGCCAGTAGCAAAGTAATGACTGATTTAAACTATGAAAGTCTCGGTACTTCTGCATTACTTGCAATAGACAACGTTCATGACTATTTAATATTGCATACTATTTTAAGTGGTGGGGACTTTGGAAGTCTAAGATTTACTATAATAAATTTAGCTAATATGAAAGTCATAAAAACTTTTATTAAACCTAATCAAGGACGACCACAAGGTCTTGAATCTAATGGTAGATACATTTATTACTATACAAATAATAAGATTATGACATTTGATTATAATGGAAAAGAAATCGCTGCTAAATATTTTAATGAACCAGGTGAGAGTGAAGGAATAGCAATGGTCTTGGATAATAATGTACAACATTTGATTGTAGGATATAATCTTGAAAATAGAATTTATGAGTATAAATAAATTTTTATAAAAGTTTTAAAACGAGATAACTATGCTAAAGAAGTGGAGGAATACGCATATGGATATAATATTTGAGTTAGCAAAAGAATTTTCTAATGAAATTGCCTTACTCGTTGATGAAGTCACCAAATTTAATAAAGTCAGTTGGGATTTAATAAATTCAGATGACACAATGATAGATAAGCGTGTAATTTTAATTAAATTTGCAGACCGGCTTCACAACATGCGTACTCTCAAGTATATGAAACCAGAAAAATGGAGGGAAAAGGCAAAAGAAACAATAGATATATTTTCACCAATTGCTGTTCGGCTTGGCATCACCAAAATTAAGATTGAGCTTGACGATTTATCGCTTAAATATTTATAATTTAAAAAGCTATGGGATTAAGGTATTAACTTTAAATTCTATAGCTTTTATTTGAATATATTAATTACTTTGAATTACTTTGAATTACTTTGAATTATATCGAACAAATAAATTGAATTACATTTAGATTAAGGATATTAAATATTTATAAAAAATGTAAATATATTTAATTGGTGGGAATTATGGTACAATTTAATAAAAACATTTTGAGAAAGTGTAGTTAACCATAAAATTTACTGTTAAAAACATAAGTGGTGTATGGTACATCACGGGAAAGAAAGAATCTGCATAAATTTAAAATAGTGTTTTTGAATTTTATAAAAGTGGAAATTAATGATAATGTTGAAGGAAGAAGTGTGTACTTGATAGTAATCTATTATGATATAAAATTAAAGAAGTAAATAAAATATTGTAGAGAATAATATCCAATTGAGGTGTATAAGAATGGAAAAAATCAATAAATATTTAATGCCATTGGGAATGGTTGGAGTCCTATTTTATTTTACACATACTATTTTAGGAAATATTCTATGGAAGGATTATAATCCAATAACAACAGATATTAGTTCACTTACCGCAGATGGAGCCCCTAATGCAAATCTACTAAAAATATTTGGTTTTATTTATGGTATTTGTATGGTTTTAATGGTAATAGGATTGATTGCAAAAGCATTCAGAAAATATCACAGCATGTTAAGAATTGGATATGTAATTTTGATGATAATGCAGTTAACTTCTTTATTTGGGTATAGTTTATTTCCTCTAACTGGGAATAAAACAGTGATGAACTTTCAAAATATAATGCACATTGTTGTGACAGTTGTCGTGGTGGTTACAACAATTGCTTCCTCTTTTTTTATTTCGGTTGGGTACCTAAAGCAGGAGAAAATGAATAGCTTGGGAAAAATTACTTTAGTTATGGCTATACTTATTACTGTGTTTGGAATGTTTAATCCAATTTCTATGAGTTTACAATTAAACATATTAGGGCTAACAGAACGATTAGCTATTTACACCATTCAGGCACTTATGTTTATGTTGTCCTACTACTATACTTTTTTAGAAAATAAGCATAAAGATTTTACAACAAATATAAATACATAAAAGAATTGCATAAAGTTGAGTTATATCATGCAGGAACTATTTATATTATTGGGGGAGGTTTATGGTTGAAAAAAATAAAATATATGAATTAATTATTAGAAAGATGAAATGTTATCCAAATACAATAGTTGGAATTACAGATATTGCTTATTCATGTTATTCCGAGCAATATAAGTGTGCTATCGTATTAGCAGTTCCTCATAAAGAAATTATATCTTTAAATAACTATTCAGAAGAAAAATTTGAAAAGACGATATCGATTGCCCATCAAGAAGTGAATATGATTGTTTATGATCTGATAACTATATTGCAAAAATATAACATCCATTTTTATTTGCCACCAGTAGCTCAGAGTAATGAAGAAAGTCTAATTGCACCATTTTCATTTAAATACGCTGCTGTTAATGCTGGAATTGGGTGGATTGGAAAAAATGGAGTTTTAGTTACTCGAAAGTATGGTCCACGAATAAGACTTTCGGCTATATTAATAGATTATGATTTACCTATAGGAATGGCTATTAGTAAAAGTATGTGTGATGACAAATGTTTTCACACTTTAGTTGTGATACTGTTAATTCTCCTGAGGTAGTGTCTTATCCCAATTTCAATAAAGTGGGTATACTTGTAAATGGAGAACCAGGAACATTTTATAAAAAAGATTCTAATGTAGACTATTATGAAGGTGAATAATTCTTTATATAATGGTTAAGAAAGATAAATTAAAGATAATGGCTGGACATACTATTTAGTAATATGAGCGTAACAATATTGTCATGCATGTTAAAATAAAAAATAGGGGAACTAAAATGATTTGTCAATCAAAAGATTTTTATATAGATTTAGTAGAGAGCAGAGATTTAAATGATATCATTGAAGTATACAATTCCAATAAGCAATTTTTATTGAATCATATGGGAAGTGACATGGTTGAATATAAATGGGTGATTGAAGAGTTAGCGTTAATGAAAAAAATAAATTTTTATTCTTGTAAAGTAGTTTTGAAAAGTTCAAATAAAATAATTGGTATAATAGATTTTAAATTAGGTGAGGAAACTTATTTATCCCTGTTAATGATACATAATGATTACAAAAACAAAGGGTTTGGAAAGCTGATTTATGAGGCTTTAGAGGAGTATGTTAAGTCAATAAAAAGCAGAGTCATAAGAATAGATGTAGTAACTAATTATGACAATAGGGTACTTAATTTCTGGATTAGAAATGGCTTTAATAAATTTAAAGATGCGAAATTAAATTGGACAGGAAAAGTTTTGCCTGCATTAATTATGAAAAAAAGTTTGTAGTCATAAAACAATAGTAAAAAGGAAGTGAGCATTAGTAGGTTTGAGTACATAGGTACACTCTCTTACTATGAATAATTATGTTAAATGAAATGGATAGACAATACTTGAAAATAGTTGAGAAAATTTTAAAAAGAGGATATCATGATCAAAATCGTACTGGAGTTTCGACTTATAAATTACCTCACCAAATTATGCAGTTTGACTTAGAAGAAGAATTTCCAATATTAACGACTAAAAGTGTTGCATTTAAAACAGCAGTAAAAGAGTTACTTTGGATATTTAAAGACCAATCTAATGATGTAAAAAAACTTCAAGAACAAAACGTGCATATATGGGATGAATGGGCATACTCCGATGGAACAATTGGTAAAGCTTATGGTTATCAAATAGCTAAATATCATCAAATTGATACTCTTATTAAGGCTCTAAAAAATAATCCTCAAGATAGAAGAATGCTTATGAATCTTTGGAACATAGAGGACCTTCCAGAAATGGCTCTTCAACCATGTTGTTTCTTAACTCTTTGGGATGTAACTGATGGACGACTTAATTGTATGTTAGTACAACGAAGTGGTGATATGGCACTTGGAGTTCCATTTAACACTAGTCAATACGCAGTATTAGTTCATTTAATTGCTCAAGTTACAGGACTCAAAGCAGGATTATTTACTCATGTAATAAATAATGCACATGTATATGAAAATCATATTGAGGGTTTAAAATTACAGATTTCAAGAAAGGCAGAAGCTTTAGATGCTCCTAAACTTTGGATCAACCCAGAAATTAAAAACTTCTATGATTTTACACCAGAAGATGTTAAACTTATAGATTATAAGCATCTTGGTAAAATAGATATGGGGAGCGTGGCTATATAATGTTAACATGTATTGTTGCAATTGGAGATAACTTTGCTATTGGTAAAAATAATGATTTACTTTGGCATTTTTCAAAAGATTTAAAAAGGTTTAAGCAAATAACAACTGGAAATACTATTATTATGGGAAGAAAAACATTTGAATCTCTTCCTGGTATTCTCCCTGGAAGGCATCATGTTGTTTTTACTCAGAATAAAGATTTTGTAGTGAATGATGAAAGGGTAACTGTGATTAATTCTAAAGAGGCATTATTTGCTTATTTAGATGATAATAAAGAATATTTTGTTATAGGAGGAGGAGAAATATATAAGCTATTGTTACCTTATTGTAATAAAATACATTTAACACAAGTGCATAAGGAATATGATGCTGAGGTATTCTTTCCAACTTTAGATTATTCAGAGTGGAATATAAAAGAAGATGAAACTGGGTTCATTGATGAGGCTGAAACAACATCATTTAGTTTTTTAACTTTGACACGGATTATTAGGTAAAATAATATATTAGTATTGGTGATGATTGCAAAAGGGCATTTGAGGTTACAGATGAAATAGTAGGAAAGAGAGGCTAATTTTAATATCCGAATATCCCTATATCGATATACGAAAAGGAGCGAAAATTATGGATTACAATGAAATTATAAAAGAAAACTCTATCTTAGAATCAAGCAGATTAATTCTAAGACCATTTTCTATTAATGATGTAAAGGATGTGTTCTTATATGCAAGTGATGATAGTGTAACAAAATATTTAACCTGGCCATCACATACGGATATATCACAAACAGAGAAATCAGTAAAAGATCATTTTTTAGATAAAGTAGGGACTTTTGCAATTGAGTTAAAATTAGAGCATAAATGTATTGGGTGTATCGATTTAAGGATATGTAATGACGATAATAAAGCGGATTTTGGTTATGTACTAAACCGCAAATATTGGAATAATAATTATATGTCTGAGTCGTTGAATTTAATATTAGAACTTTCCTTTTCAAAATTAGAGCTGAATCGTGTTGAGGCTACACATTATGTAGGAAATGAAGGCTCTGGTCGTGTTATGAAAAAATGTGGGATGAAATACGAAGGACTTGGTCTGCAAGAAGTAAAGGTTAAAAATATTTTTTATGATGTTGTTCATTATGCTATTTTGAGAGAAAATTGGGTTAATGATAATATGACCTATTAATCTATATGTATTAAAATGAAAGGATGAAAATAAGTTATGTTAGAAAAAATATTAACAATGAAAGTATTAGCAGAAAAATTTGGTGTTTGTAGATTAAATAAAAATGCACTGATTCCTGAATGGGTAGGGGCAAGCAACTTTTATTCTGTAACAAAGACATCGGATGAATTATCAATTGTATGTTCTCAGGCAAGCATTCCAAGTGATATAAAATGTGAAAAAGATTGGAGAATTTTAAAAATTGAAGGGCCATTAGAATTTTCGCTGATTGGAATACTTTCTTCAATTAGTACAATATTAGCTAAGGAAGGAATAAGTATATTTGCTATTTCTACATATGATACAGATTATATACTTGTAAAAGAGAAAGACATTGATAATGCCATAAACACATTATCTAATGAAAGATATGAAATTATTAATTAGTAGTATAAGGCTTTACTGATAGCAAAATTTAAAATGCTATTGGTAAGGCCTTTTGCATTGATAAGACAAGATAAACAAGCAGCTAATTAGGAACGAGAGGAAAGAGTATTAACAATTATTTAGAAATTAATAAAAAAATAAAGCTAAATAAAATTAAATATAAGTATATGTAAATATAGAGGTTAATTGGAATAAATGGTATAATAATTAAAAGATTTCTTAAAAGATATAAAGAATAGTTAGAGCATATTAAAAAATGAGGTGTAAGATGAAAAATACAAAAATATGTTTCAAGTGTAATTCAAGAAATATTATAATAATACCAGGTAAGTTTGGATCATATAGCTCTGGTAATAATATTACATGGGGAATTTCAGGGTTTAAGGGAGTAAAAGTAACAAGATATTTGTGTTGCGAGTGTGGTTATTCTGAAGAATGGATTGATAATAAAAAAGATATAGAGAGTCTCCAGAAAAAATTTAAATAGATGTTTATTGGGGAGAGGATGTAAAAGTGGGAGTAACAACAAAAGATAATACTTTGAAGTTTATAACTTTAAAAGAATTACAGCCCTACCATTGGACAGGAGCATATCCGAAGGAGGAGTTAGAACATTATCAGAAGGTTAGACTTAGGGAGTAACATTATTTATGGCCTTTGATGATAAACAGCCCATTGGTGCAGTAACCATTATTTCAAGAACTGATGATATACATATGCTTGAGGGAAGAGAGGATATGACCGTATTATGGGATATACGTATATCTGATATATATAAGCATAAGGGGATAGGACAAAAATTATTTAATCTTGCTGTGGAGTGGTCAAGAAGCAACGGTTTTAAACAAATGAAAATTGAATGTCAAAATAATAATGTACCTGCTTGCAAGTTTTATCATAAACAAGGAGCTGTTTTAAGAAAAATAGATGAATATGCTTATTAGGATGATGTTTGTGGCGATGACGAAGTACAATTTATTTTGTATCTTGATTTATAGGTAGATATGAATCTTTATAAATTAATCATAGATAAGCATTATTAAGGAAGAGGATAAGATAGAGAAGGTTTATTCCTTGTAATGGATATAAGGAGAAAAGAAACAAAGGATAAAGAAGTATGGTTAAGTTTACATCATAATAATACAGTTGCTATAAAACTATATTATAAATATGATTTTTTAGAGTAACTATTTTAATTTAAATTTATAATTAGAGGTGAAAATATGAATATTAAAAAAATTGATATGAACTCTTATCCACGAAAATCTCATTTTGAATATTTTAGAAATATGGCATATCCTTATGTCGGAGCAACGGTTAATATTGATATTACTTATTTAGTTAATGTGATTAAGAGAGAAAAATTGCCTTTTTTTTTAACTGTAATTTATATAGCAACAAATGCAGCAAATAAAATACCTGAATTTAAAAGAAGGATTGATGGAGATAGTATAATTGAATATTCACATTGCAATACATCTCATACAGTTGCTTTAGAAGATGGAACTTATTGTTATTGTGAACTGGATTCTTCTATGAATTATAAAAAATATTTAGAATACGCTCAAGAGAAACAAAGATTATCTAAAATACAAGGTATTACGGATGATGGAAGTGAAGCAGATTCATTGTTTTTTGTATCATGCTTACCATGGATTAGTTATACTGCAATTATACAGCCTGTACCAAGTCCATCTGACTGTAATCCGCGTATTACATTTGGACGCTATTTTAGATATAATGATAAAATATTAATGCCTACAACCATATTAGTAAATCATGCTCTGGTAGATGGAATACATATTGCAAAATTTTATGGAAATTTTGATGAAATTATGGCTCAATTAATTGATGGTTTACAAAAATAAGCTTAATTATCTTATTGGAGGAAAGTTCATATAGAATTCTTTAAATAAGGTTTAAGAAATTATGAAAAGGAATTTAATGAGAATATGATAGTTGTATGTGAAGAATTTAAAGTAGTTTGATAATAACAATTAATCAGAAATACATGATAATTTTATACTATGTTGAAATAGTAAAATAATTAGTGAGGGGTAAATAGTATTGATAAGAATGGCGACAATTGAGGACATAGATAGTCTTGTAAAATTAAGAATTAAGTTACTTAATGAATCAAACAACAATATTAAAAGTTATGATTGTGACCAATACTCAGGAGTATTAAAAAAGTTCTATTATGACAACTTACCAAGTGGGAAAGTTATAGCATTATTAGTACTTATAAATGGAGACGTTGTTGCTATAAGTATGATTTGTTTATATAATATTACTCCTTCACTTTATAATTTAGATGGAAAAATGGCCTTACTTACTGACTTGTATACAATTCTACAATACAGGAATAAGGGGTATGGGATGGATATTTTAAAGGATATAATGGAATATGTTAAAAATAGGGGGTATGGTAAGGTTATTTTGAATGCTACTGAAGCTGGTAGGAAATTATACGAGAAATATGGCTTTAAAGATGTTAATGGACAAATGTCTTTTAAATTCAAATAATACAGTTATATCTTCCATCAAGGCTATTTTGAGTTTTTAATATATTGTGGAGGGATGTATAAATGGGAAAAGAATTATCAGAAATGACGCTGAAAGAAATGTGGGAGTTATTCCCCATCATATTAAAAAAACATAGTACAGATTATAAAGAATGGTATGAAACTGAAAAACAAAATCTTCTAAGGTGTATTGATAAAAAAGATATTATGCGTATTAATCATATAGGAAGTAGTGCGGTTGAAGGCTTGATTGCTAAGCCAACAGTCGATATTTTGTTGGAAATGGATAATAAAAGCAATATTGAACAATTAAGAGATACCCTTCTACATAATGGGTGGGGATTGATGGCATTTGAAGATAAGCCAAACATGAAAATGGTTTTTAATAAAGGATATACAAAAGAGGGATTTGCAGAGAAAGTATATCATTTGCATGTTCGCCACCAGGATAACTGGAACGAATTGTATTTTAGAGACTATCTTATGGAACATGATGAAGTAGCTATAGAATATGGGAAACTTAAATTAGAACTTATAGAAAAATATGAGCATGATCGAGATGGATATACAAATGCTAAAACTGATTTTATTTTAAAATATACAGAAAAAGCAAAAAAAGAATATGTTGATAAATATAAACCAAGCAATATTTAAAAAAGGATTTTTTGAAAATAATATAATTATGACATAAGAAAAAACATTCTAAAATCAGGTCACTAAGTGAATTGCTATAGCTTGCAATCAATAGTTGAGCAAAAGGGATTTGTTGAAAGTAAGCAATATAGATTTGTGATTGTTGCTCAAAAACGTAAGCATATAAATTTAATATAATCATATTGTTTTATATTAGACGCTACAATGAATAAAGTTGTTGCGTTTTTTTATAATAGAGTTGGAGGTTACGTTAAATAACAGTTTTTAATAGTACAATCTTTATAGTTATACTATTTTATGGTAAAATATTATGATATTCGTAGAATATTCTGAACAATATTATTATAAATATTTGCCTAAAATGATAAGCAAGGTAATATTAATGAAGTATTTAGACTTGAATTCAATGATATTAAAGAATATATAAATGCTTGTTGACGAGGTATAAAAGGGAGAGATAATAATGGATATAGATACAAAACATAAAAAAATCATACAAATAGTTAAGGATAAATTAACTTGTTCTGCTCATAATTTGGACCATGTATTTAGGGTGTATAAACTTTGTCTGTTACTTTCAAAATATGAGAAAGATGTAGATTTAGAAGTTCTTATTCCTGCAGCATTATTACATGATATTGCAAGAGTAGAAGAAAGTGAGGATAAAACAGGGAAAATTGACCATGCTGTTTTAGGTAGTGAGATTGCGGAAGGAATATTAGAAAACTTGGAATATGAACAAGAAGAGATAGATAAGATAAAGCACTGCATTGTCACGCATAGGTTTAGAACTGGAAACGAACCTAAAACTATAGAAGCTAAAATTCTTTTCGATTCAGATAAGCTTGATGTTATTGGGGCAAGTGGAATTGCTCGGACCTTTATGCTAGCAGGTCAATTTGGACAAAGATTAACAGTAAATGAACCACTTGATGACTATTTAAATGGCAATACTGTTGAGAATGGAAGGATAAAAGATGTTTCAAAACATACGCCATTTATTGAATATGAAGTAAAATTTAAAAAAATTCCTGATAAATTATATACAAAAAAAGCAAAGGAAATAGGAAAAAGAAGGCTTGAATTTATGAAAGAATATTTTAGTAGATTAACGTTAGAGATAGAAGGAAATGAATAAAAATAATTCTTTATTTTCTATTAATATGGAGGAGAAGTTAAATTGAAGCTTAAAATAACTGTAAACTCATTATACATTTGCGTTAAAGATATGGATAGAGCTATTAGTTTTTATGAACAATTATTTGAGCAAACGGTAGATAAGAAAGATGATATATTCAGTATTTTTATTATAATGGGATTTAAATTTTGTCTGTTTAATTATAGCAAAGTTAATGAAACGGTAATTTGGGGTGATAATTGTCTGCCAAGTTTGGAAGTTAATGATATCACTAAATTAATAGAAAAATTAAAGTTGCTAAGGGCAGAAATAATCTTTCCTTTAACAAAGATTAATAAAAACTGGGTATTAGAATTTACTGATAGTGAAGGGAATAATATAGAAATATATTGTAAAGATTGATTAAGTATAATGAGATAGTGAAAAGGAAAAAATATGAACAACTTTATGATTGGAATGTATGGTAAATTTATCTTAATTATAAATAGAGAGGTGGAAAATGAAAGCAGTTGATTTGTATAGTCAGTTAGAGAAGGATTTTATAAATGAAGATATGACAGATGAATGGGCTAAGTATATGAATGAAGTAGAAGAATATTTAAGCGATAACTTTAAGAAAAGAAGCATGGGTGTTGTTTGTGATTTTACTGAAAAAATAGACAAGGTATATACTGCGGTGTTTCCAACGAAAGAAGTTTTAAAAAAAGTTATGGATGATGACGCTCAAAATTCGATGTTATTTCTTCATCACCCTAGTATTTGGGATATAAGAAAATCTCCAAATGTGTTTTATCAAATGGATACTGCTATGCTTGAAAAGTTTATAGAAAGTAATGTATCAATATATAATTTGCATGTTCCATTGGATAATTACAGTAAATATTCAACAAGTAATACATTAGCTGAGACTTTAGATATTGAGGTTATAAAGCCATTTGCATATTCTAATGGAGCTATAAATGGAGTGATTGGAAGAACTAGATGTGTCAATTTAATAGGTTTGAATAAAAAGTTCTCAAGTGTTTTAGGACATCAAACTAAATGTTATTCGTATGGAGATAGCAATATAAAAGATGAGAAAGTTGCTGTAATTGCAGGTGGTGGAAATGACATTGCTTTTCTTAAAGAAATGTTAGAAAATGATGTTAGAGTATTAATTACTGGGATATCATCTGAAAATGATAGATATGCAAAAGTACATGAATTTGAAAAAGAAAATAATATTTCTCTTTTAGGAGGGACACATTATAGTACAGAAAAATTTGCATGTATTAAAATGTGTAATTATTTTGAACAACTGGGGTTAAAGTCAGAATTTATAGAAGGAGAACCTATTTATGAGGATATGTAAGATAAAACAAAAGTAGATTTAAATATAGAAATAAGGAGTGTGTAATATATGATTCTTTCGGGAAAAGAAATAAAGAGAAAGCTAGGAAAAGATATTGTTATAGAGCCCTTTAATGAAAAACAACTTAATCCTAATAGTTATAATTTGAGGTTAGATAATGAATTACTCGTATATGATGAATCAATTTTGGATATGAAAAAAGAAAATAAGTATAAAAGACTTTTTATACCAGAAGAAGGCTTAGTACTAGAAACAGGAAAGTTGTATCTTGGTAGAACAGTAGAGTTCACAGGGACGAATAAATATGTACCAATGCTTGAAGGTCGGTCTTCTATTGGTAGGTTAGGATTATTCATTCATGTAACGGCAGGGTTTGGGGATGTTGGGTTTCAAGGCTTTTGGACATTAGAAATATTTTGTGTTCAACCAATAAAAATATATTCAGGGGTTGAAATTTGTCAAATCTATTATCATAGTATTGAGGGCGAATATGATGAATATTGCAGTGGAAAGTATCAAAATAATGAAGGGGTTCAACCAAGTTTATTGTATAAAGATTTTGAAAAGTAATATGAAGGATTTTTATAAGAAAGTATATATTAATATAGAATGAAAGGTGGATACAATTATGAATCAGAAAGATAGAATGCTTGCAGGTTTGCCATATAAGGCGAGTTTAGACGGATTGGAAGAAGAACGAACGAAAAATAAAAAGAAAATATATGAGTATAATCACTTTTTACCAGATGAATACGAAAAAATTGATAAATTAATAAGAAATATTCTTGGTAAAGCAGGTGTAGATATACATATTGAAGCACCTTTTCATTGCGATTATGGAAAGAATATTGAAATTGGGAATTGTTTTTTTGCAAATTATAACTGTACTATTTTAGATTCGGGAAAAGTAATCATAGGTAATAATGTGCAATTTGCTCCAAATGTTTCTTTATATACAGCAGGTCACCCTATACATCCTGATTCAAGAAATTCTGGATATGAATATGGGATTGGTATAACGATAGGAAATAATGTCTGGCTTGGTGGAAATGTTGTCGTAAATCCTGGGGTTCACATTGGAGATAATGTTGTTATAGGTTCGGGAAGCGTCGTAACTAAAGATATTTCTGGTAATATGTTAGCAGTAGGAAATCCATGCAAGGTTATTCGAGAAATCACAGAAGAAGACCGTAAATATTATTACAAAAATAATATTTTTGACGTTGATGATTATTTTGATTAAGCTAAAATTAGCAAATAATGATCCGTCTTTAAAAGAAAATATAGCGATAGTAAAAGTGATTAAGGACAACTTAATTGAAATAAAAACTAGCATGAACAATAAGGACAACACAGATTTAGATTTATTATATAAATATATAAAAAATAAAGATATTATTGGATTTGGAGAAGCAACTCATGGAACAAAAGAGTTTCAAAATATGAGGACAAGGATAATAGTATATTTGATAGAAAAATTAGACTTTAGAACTATAGTGTTAGAGGAAAGTTATATCCATTGTTTAAGGATAAATTCATATATATTAAATGGTATGGGAACGGCAGAGGAAGCGGTTAGGCAAGGTTTATTGTTCCCTTGGGTATTTAAAACAGAGGAGACTGTACTTTTAGTAAAATTATTGAGAGAGTATAATATTACTGCTGATAAAGATAACAAGGTTAGATTTTATGGAATGGATATACAAGGTGCAAATAAAGTATCTCAGGCATTAGAATTATATATTAAAAAAGTAGATATAGAACTTTTTAATGATAAAACTAAGTTAGACATTTTAATAGGAAATATGTTTTCTATAAAGGAACTTTTTATTAAAAATAAAGTTAATTATATAATAAATAGTTCTTAAAGAGAATTTACTGAGGTATATCATTGTTTTGATGTTTATTATCACTGGTTAGAATATAGCGAAGAAATGACATTTAATAAAAGAGATAGATTGATGTATGAAAATGCAAAATGGATTATAGAAAATGGAAGAAAATATAATGATAAAAAAACAATTATAGTAGGCCATAATGATCACATTCAAAAGGGAAAATATCTTAATTCATTTGAGAATAAACAATTAGGTAACTGGCTGAATCTCTATTATAAAGAGAAGTATTATAACATTGGTTTTGAATTTTCAAGAGGTACAGTTAATTCAATGGATATAAATACTAGAGAGCAAAAGACATATCACGTGGATAAAAGTATAAAGAAAGATTTGGCAGCAAGATTGTTTGAAGAAACAAAAACTTCTATGTTTTACTTAGATTTAAATGATATAGCACATGGAAATGCTAAATTTAAAAGATTTATATCAACCGTAAACAGGTATAACTCAATTGGTGCCGTATACGATGAAAGAAACGAAAGTTTTGGAATAGACAATATAATAATCGAAAATATGTATGATGCAATTATATATATCAGGGATAGTAGCAGCACAACCATATGTGAAACAGGTGTTGAAGTTGTAAAAGCAGCAGAGAAAAAATCGCCTATGAGAGTAGATGTTATTTATCAATAAATATGATAGATAGGATTAAGGATATATTTCCTTAGTCTTATTTTTATGTTTTTGGGCATCAGGCAAGTAGTTAACCATTGCATATAATGGTATAATTCATTTATAAGAGTTGCATACCAATGATAATATATAATGCAACAAATTTTGGTTAAGAAAAACTTTGGAGGCATATAATAATGTTAAATGTAAATATAAAAGATATTGATATGAAATTTAATACATCAGAGGAGGTTTTTGCACCTCGAAACGTTGATAAAGGTACTTTAGCGATGTTGTCAATTATTGAATTTAAGAAGAATGACAAGGTATTAGACTTGGGATGTGGATATGGTATAGTTGGAATACTTTCTGCAAAAATAGTAGGTCCGTCTAATGTAGTTATGGCAGATATAGATAGCAGAGCAGTAGAGCTTGCAAAAGAAAATATTGAGTTAAATGATGTTAAAGGAATTGAGGTATATGAAAGTGATGGATTTAAAAATATTAATGAAAAAGATCTAACTTTAATTATTTCAAATCCTCCATATCATGTTGATTTTTCTGTTCCGAAGGAGTTTATTGAAAAAGGATTTAATAGATTAGCCATTGGTGGGAGAATATATATGGTTACTAAAAGAAAAGAATGGTATAAGAATAAGTTGGTTTCAATTTTTGGTGGTGTAAAAATAACTGAAATTGATGGTTACTATGTTTTTATGGCGGAAAAGAAAACTACTACATATTCAAGTAAGAAAAAATCAAAATAAAGGAGAGAAAATATGTCAACGAAGTTGATTCTAATTTAATTCTATTATAGAAGGTAACATATAAAAGAGTATGAGGCGTCACAAACAATAAAAGTTTGTGACGTTTTTCTTCGTTAAAGAATAAAGGTATTGGATAGTAGCTTAACAATATCCAAATCTTTATTTAAATGCTATGTTATGGTAATATATATTAAATTGTTATAATATTCTAATTAGTTAAATATATTATTGAAAGAATAACAAATGGAGTAAGCTCATGTGTTCGTTATATGAATAAACTAATTGCTTGGGGAATTACACAATATGATTGAGCTATAGAATTTTTGTATGTCTTGCCTGATTATAGAAGAAGAGGATATGCTCAAGATGTATTGATAGATTTAATTAAAAAGGTTCGTGATGAAAATGAAATACCATTTGTACATATTGAGGAAGAAAACGAAAAATCTATGAGGTTAGCAGTGAAATTAGGGTTTGAAAAAGATAAAGTAGTAAGTTAGTTTGAGATAGAGTAGGAATTATAAAGTAGAAAAAACAATAATGGGTATCTATTAGTTTAATATATATGAAATCAATAGAAAGTGGGGATATTATGAAATTTGAATGGAGAAAACAAGAAAAGAATTTTTATTTACCAAAAGATAAGCCAAATTTGGTAACAGTTCCAGAGCAAAAGTTTTTTATGATAAGTGGAAAAGGAAATCCTAATGATGAAGAGTATTCTGAAAAAATAGGCGTTTTATATTCTTTGTCTTATGCTGTTAGAATGATGCCTAAACAAGGGTACATCCCAGAGGGGTATTTTGAATATACTGTCTATCCTCTTGAGGCGACATGGGATTTGACTCAAGAAGGAAAAAAATTTAAAGAATTAAATAAAGATGAATTATTGTATACCATTATGATAAGACAGCCTGATTTTGTGACACAAGATATAGTTGATAGAGCATTTGAAAATGTTAGAAAAAAAAAAGACCATTCTTTTTTAGCTGATGTAACTTTTGAAACTATGGAAGATGGATTATCTGTTCAAATGATTCATATTGGTTCATATGATGATGAACCTAAAAGTTTTGAGTTAATGGATAAATATTGTTTGGATAACAATCTTCAAATTTTATCAGATGTTCATCATAGAGAAATATATCTTTCTGATTCAAGGAGAACTGAAAAATCTAAATTGAAAACAGTCTTACGGTATATGGTTTGCTATAAATAATGAGTTATTTTCATTAGTTGAAGTAATAAATATAAAAGGGAGAGGAAATATGGAGTGGATTGATTTAATACGAGAATATAAGCCTTATAATGCTCAAGAAGAAAAAGATAAAGAGTTATTTTTACAATGTATAGATATATTTGATGATGTTTTAACTAGGGAAAATAAGATAGCACATGTAACGAGCTCAGTATTTATAGTAAATAAAGCAAAAGATAAGGTGTTAATGGTGCATCATAATATATATAATTCTTGGTCATGGGTAGGCGGTCATGCAGATGGAGAAAAAGATTTATTGGCTGTTGCAATTAAGGAAGCAAAGGAAGAGACAGGTATAAAAAATGTTAGGCCGATATCTTGTGAAATATTTTCATTAGATTTATTGACTGTACTTGGCCACATAAAAAGAGGAGAATATGTTTCTCCACATTTACATTTATCAGTAACTTATTTAGTAGAAGCTAATGAAGAAGAATTGCTTATTGTTAAAGCTGATGAAAATAGCGATGTTAAATGGATTCCCATTAATGAAGTTAATATATATTCAAATGAACCTCATATGCGTAAGGTTTATACTAAATTAATATCCAAAATATTTTTAAAATTCAAGGAGAAATAAGATGGATAAATCAATAGACATAGTGATAAGAGAATTAGAACTTAAAGACTTAGAGGATTATTTGTATTTGAATCATCCATCACGTGAATTCCAGAAATTCAATGGACCATATTACGCGAAAAAAAGTGAAGCGGAATTACGAGAATATGTGGAAAATTTAAAAATATTATTATTAAAAGGAGAAAAGAATGTACTCAAAAACAAAAAGATAATAGCAAATAAAAATACAGATAAGATAATTGGAGAAGTAAATTGGTATTGGAAATCAGAGGAAACTTTTTGGATGGAAATTGGCATTGTTATTTTTAATGATGACTATTGGGGTCAGGGAATAGGGTACAAAGTTTTAAAAATGTGGATTGGAGAGATTTTTGTTAATAATCCCAAACTTATAAGGATTGGATTAACAACTTGGTCTGGAAATGAAAGAATGATGAAATTGGCTGAGAGGATAGGTTTGAAGAAAGAGGCTGTTTATAGGAAAGCAAGAATTGTTGACAATAAATATTATGATTCTGTGAGTTATGGCATGTTGAAGGATGAATGGCTAAAATTAAAGTTTTAAATCCGTGCTAAACAAAAGGAGAGAAAAGGATGAAATGCAAAATAAAAAACATATTTATAAACTATAAAATAATAGGTAATGGAAAACCAATTATTATGTTACATGGTTATAATGTAGACCATAGGTTAATGGTAGGCTGCATGGAACCAATATTTAACGATAAAATAGGTTATAAAAGGATATATATTGACTTGCCAGGTATGGGTCAATCAGAAAGTGCAGAATGGATTATTGATTCTGATATTATGCTTGATATTGTAATTAGTTTCATTGATAAGATTATTCCAAATGAAAATTTTTTACTTGCTGGTGAGTCATATGGGGGATATTTAGCAAGAGGAGTAATCTATAAAATGGCAGCTAGAGTTGATGGTGTTTTACTGATTTGTCCGGTTATAGTAGCAGATTATAATAAACGTAATGTTCCAGAACATATTGTTTTGGTTAAAGATAGCAAGTTATTAGCTAAACTTACACCAGAAGTTGCTGAAGGGTTTAATTCTAGCTCAGTGGTTCAGAGTGGAAAAATATATGAGAGATGTGAAAACGAAATAATATCTGGAGCTAAAATAGCCAACAAGGTGTTTTTAAAAACTCTTAAAAAAGATGGATATGTATTCACGTTTGATGTAGATAAGGTAAATAATAAATTCGATAAACCTTCGCTTATATTGTTAGGAAGACAAGATAATTGTGTTGGATATAAGGATTCGTGGAATATATTAGAAAATTTTTCAAGAGCGACTTTCGCTATATTAGATAGAGCGGGACATAGTTTGCAAATAGAACAAGAAAACTTATTTAACTCATTAGTGGAGGAATGGCTTAAAAGGGTTAATTAAGAATAAATATAAGGTAGATTTTTAGGAGGAAATGTATGGATAAAATGAGAAAAATAAAGGTTGGTGATTCTATTGGTATTTTTTCACCATCAGCCCCTATAACATATTCATGCCCTAATAGATTTGATAGAGCTAAGAAATATCTACAAAGCAAAGGGTTTAATCTGATAGAGGGAAGGTTAACAGGAAAATATGATTTTTACAGGTCAGGTAGTATTATGCAAAGAGCAGAGGAATTAAATAGTTTAATTAGAAATCCAGAAGTAAAATGTATCATGGCAACAATCGGTGGAATGAATTCAAATTCCATTCTTCCTTATATAGATTATGATGAGTTTAAGAAACACCCTAAGATAATAATAGGTTATTCTGATGTTACAGCAATTCTGCTTGCAATATATGCACAAACAGGAATAAGTACATACTATGGCCCTGCATTAGTAGCCTCATTTGGAGAATTTCCAACATTTGTTGATCTTACTTATAAATATTTCAAAGAAATCACTATGGATAAAATGAATTTTCCTTATGTGCTTCAAATTCCAGAATACTGGACAGATGAATACGTTAATTGGGAAACACAAGATAGATGCAAAGAGAAAAGAGAAAACTCTTGGATTACAATCTACGGGGGGAATGTTCGAGGTCGTGTAATGGGTGGTAATTTAAATACAATTCAAGGGATATGGGGTAGCAAATATATGCCTGAAATAAGGGATGGAGATATACTTTTTATAGAAGATTCTTTAAAAGATGCTGCAACGATAGAAAGAAGTTTTTCTTTTCTAAAACTAAACGGTGTGTTTGACAGGGTTTCTGGAATTATACTTGGTAAACATGAATTATTTGATGACTTGAAGACAGGTAGAAAACCATATGAAATATTAGTAGAAGTATTAGGAGATAAGAAGTTACCATTTATTGCTGATTTTGATTGCTGTCATACACATCCAATGATGACACTACCAATAGGATGTGAAATAGAACTTGATGCTACCAATAAGAAAGTAAGCATCATTAAAGGTTGGTTTAATTAGCAATAGAGTACAGAAATGCGGAGAAAATCTATATTGGAGGTGAGCTATGGATATCACATATTGTAACAATGATAAAACGGTTTTTAATTATAGGACCTGTGGTGTCATTATTAAAGGTGAAAGAATATTATTGCATAGAATGATGGATGATGATTTCTGGGTTCTTGCTGGTGGAAGAGTGAAAATGTTAGAGTCATCTGAATGTGCAATAAAAAGAGAAATTAAAGAAGAATTAGGAGAAAATATTGTGATTAATAGTTTGCTTTGGACAGTAGAGAATTTCTTTGAATTTAAAGGAAAAGATTATCATGAAATTTTAACAATTTATCTTATTGATCTTGAAAAGGAATCATGGATAATAAATCAACAAGACTCGTTTAATGGGTTAGAAGGTGAAATGCTAATATATAAATGGTTTAATTTTAATGAACTATATAATTTAAATCTAAAACCAAGTTTTTTAAAGGAAAAACTATTATGTTTACCGAGTGGACCAACTCATATAATTCACAGGGAATGTTGATTACACATGGGAGGAGCATATGGAAAAATTAGAGATAAGAAGATTTGATAATAATGACGCAACTATTGTATCAAAAATGATTTGTAGAAATTTTTTGGAAGTTAACATAATGGATTATTCCAAAGAAGAGATGAAACGGTTATCTGAAGTTTATAATGCTGATAAAGTAATAATGGTAGCGGGTTACTCACACATGTATGTTTTTTGTTTAGATAAGAAAATTATTGGTTGTGGAGCAATCTCAAGTTTTTGGGGAAAAGAAGATGAAAGTATACTTTTAACAATATTCGTTTTACCTGAATTGCATGGCAAGGGAGTAGGAAGAACAATAATTGTAAACAGATTAGTTGTTAGGGGTAAGTACTTTTAGGGAAAGGCGATGAATTAATATGGAAACATTAGTAACTAATAGATTGATACTAAGACAATGGAAAGATAATGATAGTGCTGATTTATATGAGTATGCTAAAAGTGAATTAGTAGGTCCAAGTGCTGGGTGGCCACCGCATAAGAATGAGGAAGATAGTAAAGGGATAATAAGAATGTTTATTGAAAATAATGAAACATATGCTGTAGTTTTAAAATCAGAAAACAAAGTTATTGGGGGAATTGGACTTCATAACAGAAAACCTGATGATAGTCTTTCTGACTTGTTGCAAAAGGAAATAGGATATGTTCTTAGTCCTAAATACTGGGGAAATGGTTTTATCCCAGAGGCTGTAAATTTTTTAATAAAATACGGATTTAATGAATTAAATTTAGATTTAATTTGGTGCGGACATTTTGATTTTAATTCTAAGTCTAAAAGAGTAATTGAAAAATGCAGATTTAAATATAGATTTCAAAAAAATGAGAGGTTAAAACTATTAGATAATAAAGAAGTTACAACACTATACTATAATATTTCTAAATCCGATTATATTGATTAATATAATTAATAATATATAGGGGTGAGGTATAATGTCAGAGAATAAAGTAAAATTAACAAATTTATGCCCAGTTTTTATATCTGAAGACGTCAGAAAAGCTGTAAACTTTTATGTTGAAAAACTTGGGTTTAAGTATGCAGAGCATTATGATAAAATTGAAAATTTTGCAGCAATATATAGAGATTCAATTGAATTTATAATTATACAATCAAAATTTGGAAAAGTTCAATCAAATCAAAAAACATATGGTGTGGGTTACGATGCATATATTGACCCAGATACAGTTGGTGGGGTAGATATACTTTATAAAGAATTTAAAAGATCGGAAGAGCACACGTCTGAACTCCAGTCACCAGTACTATCTC